>JAESFJ010000092.1_pt1 | contig 121457 bp, 115 predicted proteins | sample 9266161 | NCBI WGS metagenome assembly JAESFJ01 (sample SAMN14506165, study PRJNA617096) | algae metagenome | isolation source: Calothrix sp. FI2-JRJ7 and co-occurring heterotrophs from granitic desert soil | place: USA: Red Pass Lake area, Fort Irwin, California | collected 2000-06-01 | reverse complement strand
TTTGGCGCCAGTCATGTAGATGCATGAATTTTAGGTAATCTTACCTTTTTGTCTTGCACGTGGGTATATTCCTTTGGTCTGATAATCTTCAAGTGTCAGCTTTCCTTTCTTTTTCAGCATGCCCTAAGTAGCGAGATACTATGTATAACACGTTTACTATGGTGCGTGAAAGCACTGGATTTTGCGTTACATTCATTGATAGTAATAGCTTTCACACACCCTACCTGGATATGCCAAATTTTTAATTGGTACATAGATGAAGAGTGCTAAATGGCATAGTTGAGATACTTAGAAGATATTTTGTGCGCCATTGGCGCACAAAATATCTAATTCTTCTCTATGTATAGTTATATAAACATATGACTCATTAAGTTAAATTCAGCGTAAGAAAGGGGGATAATAATTTAAGCTTATCTTGTTCGTATGCTTATGGTGTCAATATACGATAGCAACCCGAATAGAGTTGTCGAAGCGATTGAGTTGGTAGATAATGAGTTATGGCAACAGTCAGTCAAGCTCAAAAATAAATGGCGCCTAGATAATTCTAACCAATTAATCAACATACAAACACCCACTGCTCATTTGATACAACATATTAAGTCGTATGCAAACGATTACCTGCTTGCAAAGTCGATAGCGCATTTTAGCGATGCGGGTGAATTGTACGAACCTTATGTAAAGCTAGTTGAGGAATGGGTAGAATCTACTGCTCATCATTATGAGTTAACGCCAGAAGTTTTAAAAGCCAAGGTTAATATTATGTTGGCACGAATTGCCCAGCATGATAAAAAGATACGTCGTATACGTGTAGGATTAGGCGCCTTATCTGTAGTATGTACAGCATGGATGGGTTTTAATATTTACGATAACATCGGAGTTAGCAAGCAACGGGAAATTATTGAGCAACAGTTGGGTGAAGTGAATACTACATATAATCAGGTGTATTCAGCAACGTTAAAGAGCTTTCCTGCTAAAAAGTCAAGAGGTATTTGGGGTTTTGCAAAGTATGTAGTTGGATACCAAGACCCACCTCCCGATAGTTTATCTAAAGTCGAAATTCCTCAAAATCTGACTTTTGAGCAGGAAGAGTTGTTAGACAAGTTGAAAAGAGCTACTCAACAAAGAAAAATTGTTTTAGATGAATCGAATCGGTTGGGTAGTAAACAAAGTAGAATTGCTACAGCGATTGTTTTTAGCGGTTTGATGTTGATTTTTATCCCTTTGTATGGATGGATATGGATTCCTGCAAATCGAAAAATTCAGTATCGGTGCCTTTGAATAATGCCAGAAACTTACCTCTATGAGTGAGAATTTTTATATGTGAAGAGACAAGGTAAGTAAAATGGACATTAAAGACGGTTTTGTCGGTACTGTTGGCAATACACCCCTAATTCGACTCAAGAGTTTTAGTGAGGAAACAGGATGTAATATCCTAGCGAAGGCAGAATTTCTTAATCCTGGAGGTTCGGTTAAAGACCGTGCTGCACTCTATATTATTAAAGATGCCGAAGAGAAAGGTTTGCTTAAACCTGGTGGGACTGTAGTTGAAGGTACTGCGGGTAATACTGGTATTGGATTAGCTCATATATGTAATGCCAAGGGTTATAAGTGTTTGATTATTATTCCCGATACACAATCGCAGGAAAAAATGGATGCATTACGCGCGTTAGGTGCGGAGGTGCGACCAGTTCCAGCGGTATCATATAAAGACCCAAATAATTATGTACGACTTTCAGGTCGAGTTGCGTCGGAGATGGAAAACGCTATTTGGGCAAACCAATTTGATAATTTGGCAAACCGTCGCGCACATTATGAGACTACAGCACGAGAAATTTGGGAGCAAACGGATGGTAAGGTTGATGGATGGATTTGTGCGACTGGTACGGGTGGAACGTTTGCTGGGGTTTCGATGTTTCTAAAGGAAAAAAATCCTGATATAAAATGCGTACTCGCTGACCCAATGGGCAGTGCCCTATATAGTTATGTTAAGACTGGTGAGCTACATATGGAGGGTAGTTCGATTACTGAGGGTATTGGTAATAGTCGCGTGACGGCAAATATGGAGGATTTGAAAGCAGACGATGCTATTCAAGTTCACGACGAAGACGCAATTAAGGTCGTTTACCAGTTATTACGCAAAGAAGGTTTATTAATGGGTGGTTCAACTGGTATTAATGTAGCAGGCGCCGTTGCCTTAGCGAAACTTTTGAAACCTGGGTCTACCATTGTAACTATACTTTGTGATAGCGGTGCCCGTTATCAGTCTAGAATTTTCAACCCTGAGTGGCTCAAATCAAAAGGACTTTCACCAGATAATTAAATTACAGGGGAAAGGTTATATTCCTTTTCCCCAATCAAAAATCCATTCATGTGCGTTCACGCAGTGTTCCGCAGGAAAGCAAAATCTCAAAATCTAAAATTTCAATGAACGTTGTATCTTCTTCCAATTCTTTGCCTACATCAGAGTCTGAGTATTCCAGGTGTGTACGAGTATGTCAAAATCGTGCTTGTCGTAAAGCTGGCGCCAAATCTGTGTTAGAAGCTTTTCAATCACATCCTGTTGATAATGTCAATATTACAGCAAGTAGTTGTTTAGGACAATGTGGTAATGGCCCGATGGTATTAGTTGTACCTGATATGGTATGGTACTGTGGTGTACGAGTACAGGAAGTACCGTTGGTTGTTGAGCAGCATTTACAAAAAAATCAAAGGGTTGAAAAAATGCTTTATGCTCGCTTCCATCCAAAGGGAGAAAATAATTAAGACTTTAAATCAATGAATATCCAGGAGTTGCGTCAATCGTTAAAACAAAAGTGGCTATACTATTACCAAGAAAATTGCCACTGGTTAGAAAAAATGCAAATTTGGGCAGTGTTTGATGGAGAACGGCGCCCATTATCTAGTTTTGTGTTAGCTACAGTTTCGATATTAGAGCCAAACTTAGTTGACATTTTACCACTGCTTGTGGATTTAAATACAAATCCAGACGATATGATAGCAGCATTAGGCCTTAATTTTAACCCTGAAAACGAACTTAAAAAACTTAATAATGATAATGATAATCTTAGCGGTACACAAGTAATAGAAGAAACAAGCTATAAACATCCTCGAAATAAATGTGACTCACGGGATGTTAAAGACCTCTCCCCTAACCCCTCTCCTACAAGGAGAGGCGAACAAGAACAATACAAAGATACTCACCCTTCCCTCAGAGGGAAGGGGGTTGGGGGGTTAGGTTCCAAGGATGATGTTAAAAATCAGAATCTTAAATCTGAACAAATTATTCACATTACACCAAATAATTCATTACAACATCAAATGGTATTAGGCGCCATTGAATATACAGCAAGCAAAAACAATAATATTCTCTTAGCAGTTAAAACTTCGTGCCAGAATGAAATAAAATCATTACAACCAGTAGCACTTTTAACTCAAACTTCTATACAGAACAAAGCAGCATCTAAAAATTATAAGCTGGGGCCAGAAATACAAGACAAAGTAAATCAACTATCAACAATCAACCGTCGAAAATTAGCAAATTGGATTGATGAATTTTGCCAAGGTCGAGACTGGGATAAAGATGAATCTACTTTTATCCCCTTCTAATGTAAATTATAATTAAATATTTTGTTGAAAAGTATCACACTGGTCAATGTTACCCGATTGAATACCACGTTTAAACCAACTTACTCGCTGTGCAGAACTACCGTGAGTAAACGAGTCGGGTACTACATGACCTTGTGAACGTTCTTGTAAACGGTCATCTCCAATACTGCTTGCAGCGTTGATTGCTTCTTCAATATCACCTTGTTCTAAAACTTGTCGTGACCTTTGTGCGCGATTTGCCCAAACTCCTGCAAAACAGTCAGCTTGTAATTCTAATCGTACCGAAAGCTGATTTGCTTGTGTTTTACTAGCTCGACTTTGTAAACTGCGAACTTTATCGGAAATACCAAGTTGGTTTTGGACGTGATGTCCCACTTCATGAGCTATAACATATGCTTGAGCAAAATCTCCAGGCGCCTGATATTTATTTTTCAAATCTCGGTAAAAGCTCAAGTCAATATAAACCTTTTCATCAGCAGGACAATAAAATGGTCCAACAGCAGAACTAGCTAAACCACAAGCAGATTCAACTCTACCTGAAAATAAAACTAATTTAGGTTCAACATAATTTCGTCCATTTTCCCTAAAAACTTGATTCCAAACATCTTCTGTATCAGCTAGAACCACAGAAACAAATTCAGCAGCTTGGTCATCGGACGCAGAACGAGGAGAGCGAGGAGAATTTACAGGAGGATTATTAGTTCTTGAACCTCCCTGCTGCAAAATCACACTAGGGTCGCCACCTAACAACGCTACAATCAGCGATAATACTAATGCCCCAATACCACCACCCACTACAGGCCCACTTATCGAGGCGCCACGACGGTCTTCAACATTATCACTTCGACGACCCAGTTGCCAACGCATAGTTTTCTCAACTTTATACTCAACTACTCCCTACTATGGATGCATATTAAGTTTATTTATATATCCTAGTCTTCTACCCAAAGGGCAAATTGCAGTAGAATCTAATCATACTATAGTGTTAATTATTCTTCTTCCCAATCTTCATCATCTTGATAATACTGTGTAGGCGCCTCTCGCATTATTTATATTACAATTAGCTGGCGCCCATTGGATAACAGTTGGGAATAAATGCTTCTCTAGTATACGACGGCGGAAATAAACCCACCATTACGAGCCTTGAAAAAATCATGATTTGCAGCCTTTGAAAATGGTAGGCGTATTTACGCCGCACGGTACTAGTTTCTTGATTTTGAAACCCTCTATTGATTCCGGCGCCGTATAATCCAATTAGATTGTCTTCTATCCATTTAGCAGTTTCAGGGTAGCCTAATTCTTCACAGGAGTGCAAAGCAGCTATCCAACTTGCTAATACGTGTGAATCATGTAGATGTACAGCGTAAAGTCCTTGCCAAATATTTCCAGGTACTGTAACTGGACTGGTGATAGTTTTTAATTTAACTTCGGCGCCGTATGGTTCTACAATTTGGTTTTTTACTACTATAATTTTGCCAATATCTGATGCTGTCTCACCTTGCCAAGTGACAATGCCATTTAATTCATAACCCCATTGAACAATGAAGTGAACAATTAGATATTGTAACCATTCAACATATTTATAAAACTTTTCATGACCGTTCCATTCTATCCCATGTCCATTAAAAGTGGGTTGCCACTGACAGTATAATCCTGGTTGTCCTTTAGGAGGACGGTTATCGTCAATAATTGATGCATCTGCTTCTGGATGAGACTCATTGATAAAATAACATCCTTCCTCACCCAATGGTAAACCAACAGCGTTGCGAAGCAAATCAGGAATAGTAGTCAGCATTGCTTCATTGCGCTTAACTCTTCGGGTGCGAGCAAATTCTAATAGGTACAGTACTTGGAAGTCATACAAAGGACGGTCAATTTCAAAGTTACCGATAAATGTAGTTGTGTATCCCATAAACTTTTCTTGTGGAACAGCCTGACTACCAGTCCCTATGTAATAAATCTAATCATTGATTGCATTTAACAACACTTCAGATAAGCTCATATCTTCCATATCTTCCATTGTAATTGTGTCACAAATATCAAACTTGGCGCCTGCGCTTTGCAGTTCGTCGTCTAATACTTTTAAAAAGCGTGTTGCTTGCTGGTCGGTTCCAACTTGAATGAAAGAAAGTGCTAGTTCTTCATCACGTTCCATACGTCGAGATGCTTCGATAATGACTCGCATTACCGCTTTACGGTCGTCGGGTTCTCCGTCGGTTATGACCAAGATAGTCTCTCCGTTTGGTTTGGTTTGACCTACGTTTTTACGTTCAAAGTAGTTATCTGTAGCGTGTTTTAATACACCTGCTAAGTCCGTGGTTCCCGAAGGGTCGTTTTCTACAAAGATTTGTGAGACTTTGTTGGAAGTTACGTTTTCGTAACGTTTGAATTTACCTGAAAATACGTAAACAGTTATGCCATCTGGGTCAAATTGCTCACACTTACTTGCTAGTGCAAAAGTAGATTCGTGTGCTGTGAACCAGCGGTTTTTTCCTCCTTTTTGGTCGGGAGTTGCCATACTACCGCTTTTATCAATAATTAATGTGTAATCACGATTTTCTAGCATCGTTATATTCTCCTATATTAATTATTCACATTCCTTTGTAAATATTAATCGTTTATTGCGTTCATTAAAATTTCCGCAAGACTCATGTCTTCCATGTCATCTAATGTCACAGTATCACAAATATCAAACTTGGCGCCTACTCCAGTCAATTGGTCATCTAACGCTTTTAGGAATTTTGTTGCTGAGGAGTCTGAACCAACTTGAATTAAAGTAATTGCTAATTCTTCGTCTCGCTCCATTTGTCGAGATGCGCTAATTATTACCTCGAATACGGCTTTTCTATCGTCTGGCTCGCCGTCTGTTACTACTATTATAGTCTCACCATTTGGTTTTGTTTGACCCGCAGCTTTGCGCTGAAAGTAATTATCTGTAGCATTTTGTAGCACACCAGCTAAGTTTGTAGTTCCTGCTGGGTCATTTTCCATAAATATTTGTGCTACTTTCTGTGAAGTTACATCATCATAACGTTTAAACTTCCCTGAGAATACGTATACAGTAATTCCATCTGGGTCAAATTGCTCACATTTACGTGCCAAGGCAAGCGTAGACTCCTGTGCGATATCCCAGCGACTTTTACCTCCGACTTGGTCAGGGGTAGACATACTGCCGCTTTTGTCGATAATTAGTGTGTAATCACGGTTACTTGTCATATCAGTCATTTTTATGAATTGGATATTAGCTAGATGTTGACCCGCTATTCCAATATAACCGCTGATGACAAATTATTGCCTTTGGGTTTCTACCGCAATACGTAAACCAGGTATCTGACGTAGACTATCCATAACTGCTACAAAATTACCGTAGTTACTGTTTTGATCTGCGCTAACAGCAACTAACTGACCTTGGCTATTTCCAACTATACCCTGGACTTCCTGGGTTAAATTTTTTATATCAACTTGTTTGTCGTTAACAGTAATTTGTCCTTGCGAGTCAATAGTAAGAATAATATCTGCTTCACCTAAAGTTTGCTCTTGCTGGGTTCCGGCTTTTGGTAAATCGACGGGTAATTCTCCGGTACTTGTTAATGATAAGCTAGAGAATATAAAAAACGTCAAAATCGCAAACACCACATCAATCATTGGTACAATGTTAATCTGTGCTGGAATATCTTGGTCATCGGGAAGACGCATAAGATTTTTCTCCTCTTTCGTAACGCCGCCGATAAAGCAATTCTAATTGTCCACCATGTTCTTGAATAAAAGCCATCTGACGTTGATGCAACCCTCGAAACATGTTAGCAAATAACAAAGTAAATATTGCTACAACTAAACCTGATGCCGTTGAAACAAGCGCTTCGCTTATCCCACCAGTCACACCAAGAGTTCTGGCGCCACCGATACCATTACTACCTAAAGAAGCGAAGGAAGCAATTAATCCTAGTACCGTTCCCAAGAGGCCGAGTAAAGGCGCCAGGGAAATAATTGTATCAAAAACAGTTTGAAAGCGTTTTAAAATAGGAATTTCAGCGCAAGCAGAACTTTCAAGCGCAAGTCGAAACTCTTCGGGGGTACTTTCTTCAAGTTCAAGTGCTGCCAAAAATATACGAGCAACTGGTAAATCAGTATTTTGTTTTAGCTTGTCGAGGGTACTAACTACATTATTATGTTTATAAAGACTTAAAACTTCCTTGACAACACGCTCTTGGCGCCCGTTAATTTGCATCCAAAATAACATACGCTCAATAATTAGCGACACTGCCAAAATCGAAAACCCTAGCAGGGGGTACATTACAACCCCACCCGCAACAAATATATTACCAATTCCCATATTTTATATTTGAGTTGATGAACAACACCAACCTAGGGTAACAGATTTTTATAGAGACGTGATATTAGAAGCGTCTGTATATCGACTCTAACCAGGTTGGACAATGTTGAACAACCCAAGCGTATTTCGTGTGCGGACTATAAATAACACGATACCAATCTCTTTCAGCAAGTTGGTCGTAAGTTTCACGGTTATCTCGTATCAATCTTAGTGAACCAACTTTTTCAAATTCCCCATAGTAACGTAAACCAGAGCGAAATCTTCGACGTTTACTCTTTAAACGCACAGCTTCCACATGTAAAATCCCTTGCCGTGCATCAGCAAGATGGTTACGAATATGGCGCCAACAAGTAACAAACGCGAATACTGTGTATACAAGTAGCAAGAAAATCAAAGTTCTAGCAAACATTTGCATTTCAAAACTGACATTTGGTTTCGCTAAAATCTGTACTGGCACAAATCCAAACAAAAAACTAAATCCAATTGCCCCAATAATGAATACAACCAATGGTGCAAACGCTTTTTTTCGTAACCACACACGCTGCTGTGGGGTCATAGGTAAAGTTACAATATTCTTATTAATCATCGCTCAATATTTAATAAATATTATAGTTATGCCTTTTATTCTTAGTAGATGCTTATACCTGTGCCCTTAATTGATCTGTCCTTTAAGACGAAGGCGCCGTCTCAACGTTCCTACCAATGCAAGTATACCCACATTGTAAACTTTTATTAAGTTAACAATAAAATAGATTTTTGAGAATGGTACAAATTATACTAAATATTGTTTTTGTAAATGATTGACATAATCTAGACCTGAACGTAGTAAGGTGGAATAGTGACAATTGATGAATTGTAAAATGTATCTTTCCCGAACTTAACATTATATGACTGATACACTAGATGTACAAAAATGGTATATAGTCAGGCGCCCAGTTGGGCACTGTGAGATAGTTAATGATGATGTAGAAAACAATAGCGAAGTTATTGAGAAGTGGGGGCCGTTTGATTCGCAAGGAGACGCTATTGCTCGTCGTATTGGATTAATTCGTGCTGGAAAATGTCAACCGCAATAGTAGGGTGTGTCAAAGCCGTTACTATCTTCAATAAAACGGAAAATTATGTGCTTTGACGCACCACGGAGAATGTCTGGAAAATGTCAACCGCAATAGTAGGGTGTGTCAAAGCCGTTACTATCTTCAATAAAACGGAAAATTATGTGCTTTGACGCACCACGGAGAATGTCTGGAAAATGTCAACCGCAATAGAAAATTATGTGCTTTGACGCACTACGGAGAATGTCGGTGCGTGACGCTATAAGTCTTTTCGTGAAACGTGGAATTTTTCCGTGGCATCACACACCCTACCATACCGTAACGGCAGCCGCCTCTTCTCTGTGTCTCTATGGTAAAAACAAATACCATTTGGAACGGGCAAGGATGCCCATTCCACTCTTATATGCCATTCTACAAGAAGTGCCATTTCACAAGAAGCTTTTACTTTCCTGCGGCAGTATTGGTTATGCTTCTACCTGCAATTTTGTTACCTAGGACTTCTACAGCTTTTGCAAATTGTGGGTCTTTGAGAGTGCCAAGTTTATCACGTTCGCGTAACCACAAGTCTTGTTCTTGTTTTTGTGTTAACTCGACTTTGATATCAGGGTCAATACCATGTTTATTAATATCTCTACCGTTAGGAGTAAGGTATTTCGCGATAGTCACTGCAACACCCGAACCATCATCTAGCGGACGCACTGACTGTACTAACCCTTTACCGAAGGTTTGCGAACCTACTAAAACTGCACGCTTGTTATCTTGTAAGGCGCCTGATAAGATTTCACTTGCACTTGCAGAACCTTTATTAACTAATACTACCAAAGGTTTGTTAGTTAACGCTCTACCACTAGCAACTTCGCGCTCTTGCTCTCCTTGACGGCCTTTTGTTGATACTATAGTACCACTGTTTAACCACATACGAGAAATTTCAACGCTTGAGAAGAGTAAACCACCTGGATTACCACGTAAGTCAAGAATATAGCCAGGAACTTGCTTTTGCTCTAAAGCTTTAATAGCAGCTTGCATTTCTTTTCCTGCATTGGCACTAAACTGATTGAGGCGTATGTAACCTATATTACCAATAGGTGTTTTTTGCTGTGAGAATTTAACTGGGTGAATTTCGATTTTTGCACGGGCAATTTCAAAGTCTTTTCGCTGACCGTTCCGCAAAATTGTTAATTTGACTTTGGTACCAGCTTCACCTCGGATTAAAGATACCGCTTGGTTGGTATCCATTCCTTCTGTGCTTTTGCCGTTGATATTTGTTATGATATCTTTCGCTAAAACACCAGCTTTAAACGCTGGTGTGTCTTCTATTGGTGCGATTACAGTAAGTTTTTTGGTTTTTTCATCAAGACCTATTTGAATACCAATACCCGTGAGTTCTCCAGAGGTATCGACTTGCATGTTTTTAAACTCTTCGGGATCCATAAACCGGGTGTATGGGTCATCGAGCTTTTTGAGCATTTCCCGAATTGACTTATAAGCTTCCTGCTTGCTACTGTAGGACTTGTTTAAATACTGTTTACGAGTAGCTTGCCAGTCTACTTGGTTGAATGTACCATCTACGTACTGGCGATTAATAATTTGCCATACTTCGTCCACTAACTCTTTTGGACTTTCTTTAAACAGTGCTTGTCCTCGTGAGTGAATGCCTAGGCCAGTAAATGCGATTGTAGTTAGCGTTACTGCCGTAGCACCCAAAACAAGTCCATTTTTAGTAATTACCATAATACACAGTTGCGCGGAGTTGGAGATTTTATAAGTCGGTATGCTCAATCTAACACACGCTACTGCTGTACTGAGTGAGCATATCTTGCTATTTCTTAAAATTGTCGCTTATATCCGGTAATTTGTGTGGTAGATAATACAAACTTTACAAACGAGTTGTGAGTTATGAGTTATGAGTTTTGAGTGCCTTGTCATGCTGAACGTAGTGAAGCATCTCTATAACTTATCAGTATTTGAAAGATTCTTCCCTACGCGACTAATGACAATTGATATCTTCCCTAACTCCTAACTCCTAACTCATAACTCTTATTCTGGTTCTACCCAGCGTCCGTCGGTTTTGATTAGGTTAATTAGTTCTTCGACTCCTTTGTCTTCGGGGACTTTTTTGATTTCTTCACGACCTCTATATAGGGAAATGTAACCGGGTGTTTTTCCTACGTATCCATAATCTGCATCTGCCATTTCTCCAGGCCCGTTAACAATACAACCCATTACTGCTATGTCGAGTCCTGTTAAGTGTTTTGTTGCTTCCCTGACTTTGTGTAATACTTCTTCAAGGTTAAATAATGTGCGTCCACAAGATGGACATGCAACATATTCTACCATTGTTTTACGTAAACCTAATGCTTGCAGGATACTATAGCATACTGGTATTTCTTTTTCCGGCGCCTCAGTCAAGCTAACACGAATAGTATCACCAATACCATCGGTGAGTAGTGCTGCAATTCCCGCTGTTGATTTTATGCGTCCGTATTCTCCATCTCCAGCTTCGGTGACACCTAAATGTAAAGGATAGTCCATTCCTAAATCGTCCATACGCTTTGCCATGAGACGATAGGCAGCTACCATTACAGGAACACGCGAAGCTTTCATGGAAATAACGATATTATGAAAATCGAGCGATTCACAAATACGAATAAATTCGAGCGCGGATTCTACCATTCCTTCGGGTGTATCACCGTAAGTAAATAGCATTCTTTCTGCTAACGAACCGTGATTTACACCAATACGTAACGCTTTATTTTGGTCACGAAGTGATATAACTAACGGTTCGAGAGTTTCACGAATTTTTTCACCAATTTCTTTAAATTCTTGTGGTGTATACTCTGTACGGGTTGCGTTGGGCTTTTCAAACACGTACAAACCCGGATTAATTCTAACCTTCTCGATATGCTTGGCTACTTCCAAGGCGATTTTCATTCCGTTATGATGAACATCGGCAACGATAGGTACATCTTTATAGGTTTGTTTGAGTTTTTGTTTGATTTCAGCCAACGCTTTGGCATGTGCCATACTTGGCACTGTGACGCGAACTATTTCGCAACCAACTTCATGTAGGCGCCGAATAGCAGCAACAGAACCCTCAATATCAAGGGTATCTTCATTAATCATCGACTGTACCACCACGGGGTATGCACCACCAATAGTGATATTACCCACTTTGACAGGACGAGTTTTGCGCCTTTTGATTGTAGTGTCAAAAGTCGGTTGGGTGGGTGTTGTGTTGTTTGTAGTCAGCGTAGGCAGTGTTTGCATAACATGAATCGGTAATTATCTGTAGCGAAAATATCAGATTTTAAACGTTCTGCTTTTCAGATTGCCACAGAAGAGTCATTTTTGGTTGATGATTTTTCATAAAAATAGCCTGAAGCTTTAAAAAAAACTATCGTATTCCCCAAAAGACTCAATAATTCAATTTTTCCACAATCATCCCATAGGCTGACGCTAAATTACTCTTATATGTTCCATTGGTTGAATCAATTTATCATTACCCCTAGCATCGGCGTCTCGTCTATAATAGTGCAAAAATACTATAGTGATGATAAAAGTATACTGTCAAATATTTAACACATAAAATATTTACGGCACCAAATTTTATTACTCCTAGAAACCGGGTTTATACGTTAACATATTGTAATAAAAACGACGATTTTGCCTAGAAACTGGGTTTCTTTGATTAAGTGAATTAAAATAATTTATATAAGCAGGAGTGAAGAATAATTTATGGTTAAATTAAGCAACTCGTGAGGTAAATTTAAGTTTATGATTATTAACTACTACCAAAATAAGTTATGAATCAGCGCGCGCTGTTGTTAGTAAATCATCACTCACGGCAAGGAAGTCAGGGTCTACCAGAAGCTATAGGTTACCTAGAGAAATTAGGCTTTGAGTTAATCAAAGAGTCATGGGAACGGCCACATCAAATGGTAGATCTTATTCACCAATATAAGCATAAAGTAGATTTGGTAATAATAGGTGGAGGAGATGGGACTCTTAATGCTGCTGTAGACGGGTTAGTAGAGACGCAGTTACGGTTAGGTATTTTACCACTGGGCACTGCAAATGATTTAGCTAGGACTTTAGGTATTCCCACCTCGCTCTCCGAAGCGTGTAAAGTAATAGCAGCAGGTAATACTCGTCGGATAGACTTAGGGTGGGTTAACGATAAGCACTTTTTTAACGTTGCTTCTTTAGGGTTAAGCGTCAAAATCACGCAAAATCTCACAAAGCAAGGAAAGCGTCGCTGGGGAGTATTAGCTTATGCAGTCGCAGCACTCAAAGTAATTTTAAAATCTCGACCATTCACTGCTGAAATTCGTGTCAATAACAAATCATATCAAGGTAAAACTGTTCAAATTGCAGTTGGTAACGGTCGTTATTACGGGGGTGGAATGGCAGTAGCTCCAGATGCTACTATCGACGACCAAAAACTTGATATGTATAGCTTAGAAATTAAACATTGGTGGGAAATCATTTTAATATTACCAGCAATGCGTAGCGGACACCATGTCAACTGGCGCCAAGTTCGGGCAGTATCTGGACAAGAAATAGAAGTAATTACTCGTAAACCACGTCCAATAAACACTGACGGTGAAATTACTACTTATACACCCGCACGTTTTCGGGTTATTCCCAAAGCACTCGAAGTTTTTGTACCTAAGTAACAATAATATATGAATTGAGTAAATTAAGAAATACTCCTTTTGGCAGTAGCAAGATTTTCACAAAATCTTCTATATTGAAATTCAGGCTGTATGGAGTCTGGCACTAACAAAGCGCATTAAAACGCAGGTACTTCTAGTACATGCATTACATCTGCCAAGATTTGAATTAAGTTAAATAATCATGGATGGCATCTTCCAAGAGAAAAACCCTCAGCCTTAAAGACTGAGAGTTCGATGAATTAGGGTGCATCTATTTTATTGTTCCATTCTAACCGTTGGTGCATCCGGAAGATTTTACGAATTATTGAAGTATGCTTGCATCATTGTATACACATAAAAATACAGGGTAGTTTCTTGAAACTAAGTTCAAACTAAATTAGGAATTAAGTAGTTTTAATTTATACGTGTAATTAACTACTTTTTTAAGTGAATGAAAAAAAACCCTAAACAACAAGTGTTCGGGGTAAATGGTTTAATCAGGGTGCATCTAAAATACTTTATCCAGCTTAACTTAGGATGAATCAGGATGAAATCTGGAGACGTTACATGTAACGTCTCTACTTTGTACAACAATTCGTTACAGGAAGCTTGGCAATTTTTTCTAACTTTACCTGCGTTAGCAACTCATTCCAAGCCAACGAGGCATCCTTTGACTTAGTGGCGCGCATATTTACTGCTATACTAGTCAACGCATCGAACCATATACCGTTTTGAGCGTATATACCTGCTTGCTCAATAGGAGTTTTGGCGCCTGTAAGTTGATTTTTTAGTTTTGTTGATATAGTAACTCTTTGAATACTACCCTCCACACTGCCTGGTTTGTCTTCAACAGTATCAACATCGCAATAAACTGAGAACGACCAGCTATAAATTTTATTCGTTTGTAATGGTGGTGTTGTATTAGGAACGTTAAAACTAACAATTCCATGTGGAACTTCTGATTTTAACGTGGTTTTATAAATTTCTTTACCCTGGTTATCTTTCAAAACAAACTCTACAGCATCTTTTTTCGTTAAATTTCTAGGTAATGCGAACCAAAATTGAGGTCTAGAAGAAACTGTTTGTCCCCACAAATAATTACGATTCTTACCCAATATTGTTGGTACCAACGCTGTTGGTTCACAACCTCTGCCGGCGCCTCCTTGTCCTCCCCTTCCTGTTGGTTCACCGCTAGTTGTTGGTGGTGGGGGTGGTTCGTATTTTATCGATGCTAATATTAAATTAGGGTTTTTAGTATTTAGTGGTTCTTTTGACTCAGCGTTAGGAAGGTTTCCGCAACTTGTAGATATTGCAGCAAGTAAAAGAATTTTCACTGTATGGGTATAAAATTTCAATGTAGTCATAATTTATAGATTTTCGTTATATATCTTAATAGGGTTTAGTTAAAGCGTTTATGCAGAAAATGGACGAGTTGCTTTAACACAGGCGCCTGTTACTAGAAAAGCTACAGCACCAATAAATGCTTCAGGTACAACAGCAACATTAACTAACTGGGGAAATATAACCGACAGCAAACTTCCTCCTAAAGCAACACCAGCAAAATATGTTCCTACAGCTAAACCTGCTCGTTGCGGTCTAAAGAGCGATAGTGCCAAGGGGATTGCACCATTCATAATTAAACTAAATGTACCAACAGTCAGTAAAAGTAAAATAAAATTGGCGCCGAAAAACAGCATCAGTAACATTAATACTGAAATAATACGACTCCCCCAAATCATTGCTTGACGATTACCAATTTTACTTGCAAACGCACCAGCAGGTAAAGATGCAAATGCGAGTGCCAGAGCAATAATAAACATTATTCCATCAACATTATTTATGCCTAACTCAATTTTAAGCAGTTTTCCCAAAACATCCATTAATAACCGTGAACTCCAAGCAACTCCAAAACCAGTTCCTAAAAGTAAAAATAGTACTGATGATGGTTCTAATAATCTACTTTGTACAGGTTTAGCAACGGGTTCTTCAGGTGGATTAACATATCGTAATAATAAAGCGGCACCAAGTAAAACAAACGAACCAACAGCAAAACTAAAAACGGCGCCTAAACTAAGAATAAAATTAGTACTAATAGGTTTAAAAGCAGTAATAACACCAGAAGCTAAAGTCAACAAACTACCTGCCAACGGTAAATCATTTTTTGAAGCATATTTTCCTAATAGTGCAGTTGCAGGACTACGAAAAACAGCCATCGCGAATGACCAACCGACAATAACAAACAAAAAAATCCAGCGAGTAGCTTCAGACAAAGGTAAAAGCGCAATAACAGCAGGTATAACAATAAATAAAGCCGATGAAACAATTACACCAGCAGAAACAAAATAAAAATGACCAACAAACCAGCGCTTGGCATTATCAGAAAGACCACCCATCAAAGGTTCTAATACCACAGCCAGTAAATTTTCAACAATTAACAGTCCAACAGCGAAATTCTTATCAAAACCAATTGTTACTAAAAGCTCAGGTATATAGAGATTATAAACCACCCAGCACAAAGTAATTGCAAATTGCATTCCAGCCAAGGCGCCGACTTGTAACCACATTACCCGCTTCAGATTGATTTCTATCGTTCTTCCCATCTTTACATCCTACTGTTCAAACCTGTCCAACTACCTACAACAGTTGGAAAAAGAAATATATGCAAGATATATTCATCTATTGCTATGTATTCTCAAGAAACACGTAGAGACGCGATGCTTAAAAGTTTATCCGCAAAGATTTTAGGTAAAGTTCGTTATTGATGGCAAGCAATATAAAGCGTGACAAAAGTGCCTTAGCTTGTGACAGTTTAATTACTTATACCTAAATTAGTTTTTGCTAGTACAGATGGATTTATATTGGTTTAGGTTATAGAGATATTCGTTTGTATCGATTTGATACCCGGACAAGAGAAATGTATATTTTGGCAGGCAACAGTATAGAAGTTATAGTATCCGCAAACGGAAGAACGGAGATTTTTATGATGAAACTTAATTTTGAGGAAGCGAATAAAAACGCTAGTTAATCATTCATAAATTTTAACTAAATGGCGCCATAATTAAATGTCTTTATTGTTTAATAATATAAAAACGACGGCGCCATTACTTATCACAAAACTTAATAACGGTGCCATCAAAGGCACCCAACCACTATAATTTAGTATTATCCAACACGTAGTAAATAGTATTATGACTGTGATAGACACAGCAATACCCATAAATAATATTCTACGAAATTTCCAAGCAATAAATCCACCAAGTGTTGACCAGCAAGCAATCCAAATAATTTCTTGCCAGATTGACCAAACCCATAGTAATGGTCTGTTATCTAAAACTGCGCTGAGTATTTGACTCAACATATGTGCATGAACTAACACACCGGGTATTTTGTTTGAACTCGCACCATAGGGAGTTGACCAATAATCACCTGCACTACGGTCTACTATGCCAATTAAGATGATACGATTTTTGATAGCTTGCGGATTTACTTTATCGCTGAAAATATCTTTGAGTGTGACTCTTTGTGATATCATGTTGGGGTCAGTCATTGCCCGATAATTTAATAATATCTGACTCCCTGACGAATTTATACCTTGATATCCTCCTGTACGTGCGCTTATAGATGGAAATATAGTTTTACCTAATTTTAAATTTCCATTGGGTGTAAATTCTGTTTTAATATTATGTTGAGCGTATAAATATTGAATTGCAAGCTTTGTACTAAATGCATATGATGCTGTACAACGAGAAGTTGTATTTGGTGTCATAAATAATAAATGGCGCCTAATTGCACCGTCATTATCTTGAACAAAATCGCTAAATGCTAACTGTGAAGCAGGAATTTCTGGTGGTGGTAAAGTACCTATGGGGTCATCTTTAGTATCGGGACGTTTACAAACACCTATTAAGTTTGAATTTTTTAATGTGGATGCTAATTCTGGTTTCAAGCTAGGATAATCTCGGTAGATATCTAGACCAATCAGTGTAGGTTGATGTTTATTTAAGTAAGTTAGTAGTCGATTTAGTGTACTATCAGATAAAGAACCATAACGAGGCTCTTTCGGTTGCGCTTGAATATCTTCGGGTGTAACGGTAACAACTAATATTCTATCATCAGGCGGTTCAGGAGTTCGTGACCGCATTAATAAATCAAATGCCCACAAATCTACAGCAGATAATAATCCAAAAAATCTGATTCCTGTAACTAATAGCGTACTTGCCAGAGTACATGCCAAAATCTTCTGTAACGCACGACGTGATGGGAATAATTGAATGGATGGGTGCTTTCCACACAATTCTAACCAAGTAAAGGGTACTTCCGCAGGATTTTGACAAATTACAGGTAGCCAAGTTGCACAAGGAAATTGCGCTTCTAACCCTTGTAGCTTTTCCCTTGCTTCTCGAACCGCAATATAAAGAGACTTTCCTTGTTTGAAAGCAGTGAGAAAATGCTTCAAAAATTCCTGAGCAACTTTATCAGGAACAGGTTCCCGCATTACAATGACTTGCGGTAAATGTAAATCTGCCAAATCAACAGCTAACCCCAAACCATCACAAGAGTTAAAGATAGCTAATTTTAAACCGTTAGATATGGCTTTTCTTAAACCATACTTCAATTGCTCAACTGTGAGAGTTTCCGTCGAGTTAATTTGAATACATCCTATAGAACCCTTTGCTTGACTCGAACTATGTCCAGCAAAAAATAATATATCCCATTCTAATTGCCAAAGTTGTTCGTTTAGTTCTTGTGACGTTGGTTCTGTCAAAAAGGTAATTTCTGCTTCTGGAAGTTTTTCTACGAGTATCTTTTGGTCTTGAGTTACATTAATACCAGTACTATCACCCAAAATACTGAGAATTTTCACCTTTTTTTTGGCGCCATTTGGTGTATTAGTTTTAAAGGGACGTGCATATTCAGGAGGACTAAGAGCAATTTCAGCGAGCGGATAATCAGATAAAAAGTCCCACAAAGACCAAGGTAATGTTAAAATTGGCGAAGGCGCCACAATCACAAAATAAATTTCATCAAATGGTGTTAAGTGCGTTCGTAATTTGCGCTCGATACTTAAAAAAGAGTTAGCACATAACCAGCGGTTAAATTGAACTTGTACATCTCGACATAGTTCTTGAAACTCAGCGTGAGAAATCTGCCCAATATCCTCATCCTCATCAATCTCAAAATCCAAAGATTGATTTTGATTATAAGGATTTACATGGGAAATGCGAAAGTTCGCATAAAACGATTTGTACAATAATTGCCAACGTTGATAAAGTGTATCAAGATTTGGCATTGGAGGCAAACTCCCAGTAAACTGCATACTGGTTCTTTCCGAGTCCCAAAATTGCACAGTTACAGTTGGAAACCCTTGTAACAAATCACCTTGTCCCAAATTTAAAATAATTTGTCGATGCATTTTCTTTTTCTCTGTGCCCTCTGCGCCTCTGTGGTAAAATAAAAAATCTCACATTACAACACAAAATCTTCCATCACCACAAACTCTCCAACTTCAACTCGAACACTAAACTCAACACCAACAGGACTCTTAAACCGCTTCAACTGAATAATATTATCTAAATTACGCGATTGAACCGACTGAATAACATCACCATTCGCAGAAACCAACTTCAAACTAGTCCCAGGTGCTAAATACTCATCTTGACTACTAGAACGTAATTGAATACGAATACCAATTCTACCATCTGCCTCAGTTTCCAATCCCAACACTAAAAAAGCTTCACCACTTGGCAAATTTAAAGATTTCACCCTTTTGATAGATGTATCATTTTCCGTTGTTCTCAACCCAAAACTGGCGCCCAAGTTAGGAGATAATATAGTATCCAACGATTGCCAGGTATCAGCAAAAGTATTTTGTAACCACTGACCAAGGTTCGTTTTAATAGATATTCCTTGACGCAGTTGATATAAACGCTGGCGCCAGTTATCATCTGTTATTAACCCTGCCCATAACGAAAAAGGTATTTCTAATCGAGGTTGGATAATATTGGAATTTGCTAATCTGGATAGTAAATTTTCTGCTTGGGTTGCAGGAACTGGAGATAAAGCAGGAACCGTAACACGAGTAGGTTCATTCGGGTTTAATTGACTAACTACCCATAACACGTTTAAATCGGGAATAAAATATTGAGCATCTAGACTGTATGTTCTATCAAAATTGTAAGTAGCTGATAATTTGATATCTTTGTGCGTAGTATATCCCCAAACTCGCAGCGATAGTTCATCTGGATTAATTTGAACCGCTAAATAGTAATCTCCTGCTAATTTAGGAATATCTACCCATTCTTGGGGTATTGTGCATTCTGTTGTATCTATAGATATTTCTGGTATTAAGATTATACGTTTATTTCTCCAAGTAAAAGCGGCGCCGTTAACATGTGTCCAAAAACTAGGAACTGATATCTCGTCTAATGTTACATCCTCTTCTAATGTTGGTAAAAAGGTCTGTAAACAAACTTGGTTGAGAAATATATTCCATGACGCACCTTTATGGCGCCATAATTGTTCTACTAGGTCTGGAGAAATTTCTAATTCTATTTGGTTGGGGTTATCGAGTAGGATAGTCATAATTTCTGCGTGTAGTATGTCTGTAACCATTCTTCAAGGGTTGCGCTGATATATTTAACCACGTCTGAAGTTACGGTAATATGCAGCGTCTCTTGACTCCAACGAGTTAGAGTTAGTAGTAAAGACTCACGGGTTTTGGATAATTTACGGGATACAGTGTACTGTTGTACTGCTAGTTGTTTTGCTATTTGTTGTTGGGTGAGATTTTGTTGGTAGTATAGCTGGAGTAGTTGTTGAGCGGATTCGTCAAGTTTTGTAACAGCTTCTTGTAAAAGAGTATTGATTTGATTTTTTTGGTCAAGACGTGTGGTTTGTTGTTCTTGTTCAATTAGTTCTGTGAGTAAAGACGAAGATGTATCTACAAGGTCATCCTGAATTTCTCCTTCTTCATATCCTGGTTTGGGAGAGTTGAGAGATTTTACAGAAGGATACAAATATTTACGAACTTGGGCGCCGCATTCGCTTATCCAACGTTCTATACTTTCTTTGCTACATTCTGGACTTTGATGAGAAAGTTGATGACGGATTTGATTGTAGTATACAGCGATTTGTTGCCATATTTCAGGGTCAGGCGCTTTTCGTTGTCTTAGTTGTGGAGATTTTTGGGGTAGGTAAATATGAGTATAACAACTCCAAGCTAGTACATAACGTTCAATCGTTGGGGTATCATAACCAGAGTTTTGTAATGACTCTATCAAAATTTTGCGACTGACTTTGAGTAGTAAACCCCAATCAGTACAAAAATTAACTTCTCGGTTTTGACGTAAATAATTACGGATAATATTTGCAAAAGTTGTGCTAGCGTATGCTTTGAGACTACCACTAACATCAGGATTACAAGTGTGGAGAATTTTCGGAACTCCAGCAATTGCAATTTGGAAAAAGTCTGAGAATTTTTCTTGAGACTCTTGCAATCGAGGCATCAATTTATATATAGCCCAGTAACAAGCTTCTTGCAAGTAAGCGGACATATGTCCTAATGCAAGTTGAGGATTTTTTGATGTTTGTGATTGTTTGTGCCAATATACAGCTAAAAATTCTTCTTTATATTTATCAGAATTATCCAAAAAAGCTTTGATACTGCGATGTAGTCTAGCATCAGTTGCCCAACCGCTAGTTCTGTCATCGGAAAACAGTAAAAAGGTAGAAAATATGTCAGTGATATTTTGACGTACACGCATAAAATTAAATTTTTTGGTAATTTGTTAATAAGGTGCGTGACGCTATTAGATTATTGCTTCGTTTTAAAATTGTTGTTAGCGTCACGCACCCTACATCCTACCAAGGATTACCAATTAAGGTAAAACCTGCCCAATAATAAGGATGTGATAACTCTCGACTGTTTAAGTTAGTAATATCTGTAGGCAAATTACTGCTACCACGAATTGCTGGATTATTTTTTAAGCTAACTTGCTGTTTAATCATAGCAATTTGAGTTTGTCGCAGTGCTTCTGATTTGATTGGGGTATCTTTAAGTTGTTGGTAAAATTGAGACATTAAAGCTAAAGTACCCGCATCATCAACCGACCACAAACTTGCTATTGTCGAAGACGCACCTGACTGTACTGCTAACCCAGCAAAACCTAATTCAGCTTGCGGGTTTCCTAAAGCAGTACGACAAGCACTTAGTACTAATAGCTGTACAGGGGGTTTGTTTAAATTTAGGGTTTTGAGTTCATCTAACCGAACCTTTTTGTCCCAAAATTGGATGTACGAATGTTCTACAGAATCGGGTGATAATTCCGCATGAGTAGCTAAATGTACAATGCCAAACGGATATATTGCACGTTGTAGCTTTAAGTTTGTTGGTGTAAAAGCTTGATTTAATAAAGATTTGCCTTTCCACTCGTTATTAACTATACTCGATAATTCTAGGGGTACGGCGGGTAAAGGTTCTTGAGTTTGAAATTGCGAGGCGCCCATTGCTAAAATTTGAGTCTGGGCAATATTGGCTCTGTTAAAATCGAGTAAGTTAAAAGCTGGGATAATGCCCAGACTGTATTTTTCGATTAAAAATCTTTTACCATCATTAATCGCAGCTAAAGGAACGGTTCGTAAACCACCACCTAAACAAAATATTAAATTATTAATTTTTTGTCCTCGTAATGTTCCTTCCAAAGGAGCTATAACCAATTCATATATTTGCTTACCAGAACTTAGGTACTCATCGCGTGGTAAATTCGGATTTACGATAGCTGTCCGAAATTTACTAACAAGTTTTATTAATTCATCTCGCTTTCCGGCTGGAATTCGTTTATGAATGGGAGTTATACCAGGCGCCACCAACATTAATTCTAAGTGTTTTGGTGTAGGAATAGCGTATATTAAAGCACTTTTTTTACCTGATTGTTGGTGAAGTTTATCTAATATTCGACTCATTTGTTGAGCATCGAATATTTGATTAGAAGGTAACTTAGCTTGAAGGTAGTCTTGATATTGCTGTTGCCATGACTTTTCGACATATTGAATACCAGAGTTGACATTTTGCGTATCAAGAATTTTTTGTAGAACTTCTGGTTTGAGAGGTGACACAGGTAGTTTAGTCTTTTGTGGCGCCTCAACAGAAGGGGGTGGAACAGCATTACTAGATTCCTTAGAAATCCTTGCGTATAGCCCAACAATAGTTAGGAGTGTAGCAAAACTTAATAATATAGTTAGCTTAGTCTTGTTCATATAGTTGTATACACCAAGCTGAGTTGTAATGAACGTGAATACACCTTTTCATTTTTATTCTACATTGCGAGTACCGACTCTACAACTTAGTAAAAATTAAATTTTATAGTGCATAACGATAAAGATTGTCGCGTGTATGTAATTAGTTGATTTCAAGTTAATTTTACTATGCCAAAGTTCAAACGTAGACAATTTGTGCTGTCTTCAATAACAGGCGCCTTTTTTGTATTACTCAATAGTATTGCAAAAAAAAGCTTTGCTCAAATTCCAGTTAAAATATCAGGATTGCAAGCAAAATTAATTCCTCAAATAGCAGAAACAACAAGACGAATTGATATTCAGGAGGTAGGAAGACGTTCACAAGAATTAAATGCCACAGCTGATGAAATAGATGCAGCGCTTGATGCATTAGAAAATAAACTCGTTCGTATTAAAGCATCATCAGATAGTGCAGTTGCATCAACAATAGAAGTAAATGCTGTAGAATCTTTAACATCGCAAGAAAAACAAGCAGCCAATAATCTTGTGACAGCTTTTCAAGAAAAACTGAAAGCAGGAGAATTTACTGAATTAGACTTAAAGCAAGATGAACAAACTGTAGAATTTCCATTACAAACAAAACAAGCGTGTAGTAACGGCAGAGTTTGCTGGAAATTTAAATGGTGGGGAGTGAGAATAAGACTCAATCATTGTGCTGTACAGTGGGCAACCGCAGGTGGTAACATTGCCGCACTTGCTGCTCCGGCGCCTATTAAAGCTGCGATTATTTTCTTTATCGCAATTTTAAATGCTTTTGACAAAGGTTGTGGTGTACAAATACATTGGTTGTGGATAGGGGTATCTTGGATAAAACCAAAATCCTGCTCTAAATGTAATTAATTATGGTGTAGAGACGCTCCGGCTCAGGAGCGTCTCTACATTATACGATTTACACCATTACAAAGGAATTACTATTTAACGATGTTGCTTGTACCCATGATAATGATGCAAGTAATTCGTCACCTACACTAATTAATGCGGCGCCATCACCTTGAGTTATTGTTAAGTCAGTAAACTTTAAGTCCCCAGATAATGCTAAACTTGTTTGACCAAGTTGGAAACCGTTAATAATATCGGCGCCATCTCTATTTAGAACAACAGTATCTTTACCACCATTAAGCCAAATAGTATCAATACCCGTTCCTGCATTAATAAAGTCATTACCAGAGCCAGTGTATATGATATCATTGCCGTTACCAGCAAAGATAGTATTATTTCCTTCGTTGGCATAGATTTCATTATTACCGTTGCCAACAGTAATATTATCGTTGCCGTTTCCAGCAAATACTTTATTGTTTAAACCAGTGGCAGTTATTTTGTTATTGCCTTCGTTCGCGTAAATGGTGTTATTATCACCACGTGCTAAGAAGATATCGTCTGTGTTAGTACCAAACAAGCTACCACTACCAGTAACTACGTCGCTTAATACTGTGTCGGTACGTGCTGCCAAGTTTTGAATGCGTGTATCTTGTGCAGGTGCTGTATCTGCTTGGTTATAAGTGTCAATGCGAGTTAAATATTCAGCAAACGCATCTTGTTCTGTTCCGTCTGCTGCAAATGTCGCTTGACCAGTACGAGCGGCGCCTGCTATTAATAAATCACGACGGTTAAGTGTGCTAGTAAACCCTTGGAATGGATAACCATCACCACCACTTGCTAAAAAGCCCAATGTAACCATTCGGAAGGTGCGGTTCGGGTCTCCTACTAATTGCCCATCATTAACTACAATATCTATAGTTTTACCATTTTCGTCTTTGATAGCTAATGAGCGAATTCTATCACCTTCAGTAGTAGCAGTGCGTGCAGTACGAGTTGCGTCAAAGCTGAAAGCAATACCCCCAACTTGAGGAAACTGACCGGGTGTTCTCCCAGTTCCTGTTCCTGCTACTGCGTGTTCCATAATTTGTTCGAGTTGAGCTGCTGTTATTGTTACTAAGCTCAAATCGTTATTAAAACGCAGCGAGTTTTCAATATCAAGCTGAGATATATCACCTGCGTCTTTGTTTGCTAATGGGTTAGAGGAAGGAGGAAGTTTTTCTACTTGCTGTGAACCACTAACAGAAGGAATGAAACCAATATTGTCACGAATACCACCACCGTTTTTGATTGAAATTGTTACGGTTGGGTCATAATCACGTGCGATGGTTAAATTTGCATCTGCCGTTAAATTACCCAAATTGGTTTCTTGAATTCGCACATCGTCACGAGTGCCGTTTAAAAATACACTTGTGCTACCGAATATATTACCGTCTTTACTAACAATTACGTTTTGTAGTGCATTTGTGGCAGCTACTACTTCAGCGTTAGGTGTTGCAGTGACACCACCAGCAGCTGTATTTGTTGCAATTAAAGCTGCTACATTCGCTGCATCTGTAGCATAGGCGCCAGAGATGTTTGGGTCAATGCTATTTGGAATAATCTTACCGTCCAAATCGAAATCTGCAACCAGGCGCCCGACATAGCGGTAATTAGCTGCTGTATTAATTACTAAAACTTGTTCCCCAGTAGTGGTGTTAGTAATGACTGAGGGATAGTTAGGTACCGTACTTCCCAGGTCTTCGGGACGACGAGTGTCAGTATTATCTGCAAACAGTTGGTGTGAACCACCTGCTATTACTACATCTACATCATTTAAACGTGTAGCTAAAGCTTGCTCGATAGGAAACTGCTGCATGTGTGACAGCAGAATTACTTTATTAATACCAGTTGCGGTGAGCGCATCTACCTGTGGTTGGATAATTGCCGCTAAAGCATCAAGTTGATCTGCGGTTGGGTCTGTGTTAAAAGAATCAGGAGTTACCGTTACACCTGGGCCAGGTGATGAGATACTTGGTAAAGTTGGTGTTGTGGTGCCAACAATACCTATTCTTTCACCATTCACAGTAATTACAGCACTACTAGAAATTCTGCCTCGGTTATCGGTTGCAGTAGTACCGTTTGCAAGCACTACCGATTGAGTACTACCAACATTTGTAAAGTCTTGTCCTGGTGCAACTACACGACTTGCCAAGCTAGCATCACCGCTAAAGTCTAAGTTAGCACTCAGATAAGGAAACTCGGCACCTTGATAGTTACCACTTGGAACAATCAAAGATTGAATCGTAGAAGTTCCTAAATCAAATTCGTGATTCCCAAAAACTGAAGCTTGAACACCAATACCGTTTAAAATTGCAATATCCCCCCTTCCTACACCTGCGGCGCCAATTGCAGACGCTACACTAGGGTCAGAAGAAGCAGAAAAGAAAGGACCTGGAATATAATTATCACCAGAAGATAATATTAGTGTATTAGCGTAATCATCTTTAAGCGCATTCACAACCGTCGAAAATCCGACTGCATCATTCAACGCTGGAATACCACCTTCAAAGTCAGAAGCATGAAGAATTTGTAGTTGAAAAGTCATATAACTCACCACGAGTATTTATGTTTACAGCAATGACATTTCTTACAAATCGCACATCAACCTTAAAGATTGGCTAACAAAAATTTAAACTAACTATATAGCTAGTTATCTTTACATAATCTTTATAATAGGTTATGTGCCAATCAATCTAAAAGCTGCCCAATATTTGGGGTTAGGATATTTTTTCATCGTTTTTAACATTGCTTGACCCAAGGCGCCTGCTCCACGATGATTTTTGCTATAGTTGTCATAGAAGCTTATGATGAGTGATGTTGTAGCTTTTCTATACACTTGAGTATTCTTTATTTATCTATTTCTGGCGATTTTGAAGTTATGCATTATTCATGTTGAATAATGGTGCGTCATGCTACAAGGTTATTTTTTTTGTTTGGGGCTTTGTTAAGGCATGACGCACCCTACTCATATGGAGACACTAATTTGTGAGGGTTTATAGTTTGCTCCTAATTTGTCGGCACAGTACCCTATTTCTATTGTTTTTCCTGGTTGAATGACTTTTGCCCAGTCTACAGGGGTTGCTTCGTACATTAAATCTTTGGTTGTGTAGCTTGCATTCCAAGTTTGTAGTATTTTGGCTTGATTTATTATAAAGTTTAATTTCCAATTTTTAGTTGCAATTGTGCCTTTATTAGTAACGCGGAAATTTATACAAAATCCTGCGTTCCAATCTGCTTGTATTACTACTTCTACTACTAGTATAGGCGCCGATGGTATTGGAATTGGAGTAGGTGTTGGTGTTGGAGTGGGTGTTGGTGTTGGAGTGGGTGTTGGAGTGGGTGTTAGTAAGGTTGCGAGAAGTTCTTGTTTTGCGATGTTAATATTTACCCAATCGTCTAATAATATACCTGCTGTATCAGTACTATTTGGATTCCAACACCAATAAGTAAAGGATAGGTTTTTTTGTTTAATATAATCAATTAGTTGACGTTGCCAAATTCCTTCTTTGGAAGTGGTATCTATTTGTTTACCTCCAAATTCTCCGATTAAAATTGGTGCAATTCCTTTTGCTGCTATATAATAAAAACCTTTTTCCCAACGAGTATAAAGGTTTTGAGGAAATGTTGCTTCGCTAAACCAAGGCTGGTCTGCGACTCCTGGCCCATATTCATGGGGAGAATAAACAACTTTGTTGGCAATATTTAAACGTACAGGGTTATCCCCAACACCTTCTAAATTACCTCCCCACCAGTGTCCTGATAACTGTTGATTTGGTACATTCTTTGCAACTCCTTCGACTACAATCAACCAATTGGGGTTTATTGCTAAAATTGCATTACCACAACGTTCTGCTGCTAATCTCCAGTCGGTCGTTAAATCTCCTGTTCCCCAACTAGCTCGTCCATGTGGTTCGTTTTTTAAATCCGCAGCAACGACATTTCCTTGGTTTCTATAGTGGTTAGCTAACATCTTCCAAGTATCTACCCAGTCAGCTTCGGTGAATCCGTCACCGTACCATAGTTCAGGAATTGTCACATCATTGAGTCTATGACTGTCAAGCATTATCAATAGTTCATTTTTAGCGGCTTCCTGGATAATGATATCCATTATTTGTAATGGTGTTTTACCCTGTAAGTCACGATTGGCGCCGATACTAAAGTCTATAGAGCTAATATTAGAAGAGCGTAATGCTTGAACAGAATAAGGTAAACGAATGATATTGTAACCCAAGCTTTTAATTTGACGTAGCATGTCTTTATAGTCTCGCTTCCACAGACCATGCGGTACATGCACATCGGTTTCCATCCCAAACCAATTAACTCCTCGCAAGCATACAGCATTACCGTTAGCATCTATTATCTGCGACCCTTTTGTTGAAAATGGAGTTTTGATAGCCATACTAGTTTTCGCACTGCTCCTGTAAGTGTTACTTTCAGGAAAATGATATTACTTATTTCGAGACAGAACACGTAATTATGTAGTATTTTTGGTTGAAGTCTGTGTTTTGGTTATCTCAGATGCAAAAGCTCCTAAACGTTGTCAAAAACTTACGGAAGCAAGTCCACGCAATTATTCTGCCGCTTATCTTATTCTTTGCGGTTTCCCTATTTGCTACCCCTGCTTTCGCTACAAGTGTGTTTGAACTACCTAACTTGACACCCGATACTTGGGTCGTCGATGAAGGTGAAGTTATTAGCCGCACTAGTGAAGCTAAAATTAGTACTGCGTTTGCTGACCTTGCCAAGCAAACTGGTAAAGAAGTTCGATTTGTTACAGTTCACCGTTTAGATTATGGTGAAACTCCAGAAACTTTTGCGAAAGAACTTTTGGATAAATGGTTTCCCGATAAGGAAACGCAAGCAAATCAAACGATAATGATGATAGACACCGTTAGTAACGGTATCGCGATTATTACTGGCGATAAAGTTAAATCATTAATGTCAGATGATACCGCCAAAAGTGTCGCCTTCGAGACTTTCTTGGCGCCGTTACGCGATGGAAACAAATATAATCAAGCATTCCTTGACGCAAGTAACCGCTTAGTTGCCGTACTTTCTGGTCAACCCGACCCAGGTCCCCCAGCAATAGTAGAGGATGTCCAAGTTGAAGGCACTTTTAAAGATGCTGAAGAAACCGAAAAAGAAAGAAGCAATTCAACAGCATGGGTAATTGGACTATTAATAGCTGCCACCGTCATCCCGATGGCAACCTATTACATCTACCTAGTCAACCAACCATCATCGTAGGGTGCGTGACGCCATTAATAACCAAGCAACGAAGCTGATAAACCAGTGGCGTCACGCACCATCATCGCGATTGTTTACCATGTGAGTTGATGATGGTGCTATTAATAACCAAGCAACGAAGCTGATAAACCAGAGTTGATGGTGCGTAAAAGCAGTTTAATTTTTCTTTGTATTGATTGGTTGTAATGGCTTTTACGCACCCTACTTAGTCTTGCACGTACTTGGCGCCTGTGATTAGAGCAATTTCCGCGCGGACAAATTCGCGACCGAGGTATGCAGCATGGTCGAACATAGTTGATGGTGCGTAAAAGCAGTTTAATTTTTCTTTGTATTGATTGGTTGTAATGGCTTTTACGCACCCTACTTAGTCTTGCACGTACTCGGCGCCTGTGATTAGAGCAATTTCCGCGCGGACAAATTCGCGACCGAGGTATGCAGCATGGTCGAACAAAGTTACTGGACAAGGTTTTGTTTCTTCTAAAAGCTTGACACAAAGTTCCTTAGCGGTTCTGCCAGTGTAAAGAACTGTGTGAGTGCGTTCGACTTTGCCACGTGCGGGAATTACCTTTCCGGTTTCAGGGTCTACAGCTAAACCGCGTTCATCAATAACGTTTGTGTAATGTTTAGCGCAAATTAGCCCAGCATCACGGTCAAGGTAAATAATAAAATAACCTGCTGGGTCTAGGTCGATGTGCCGTTGTGAGAGTTTGTCATCGATTGCTGCTAAATTTTCTTCTAATGTCAAGTTCATAAACTCCCTTCAACAAAAAATCCTGTTCCTGGTTATATATTTGGCTTTGGGCGCCAATTGTTTGTTTTAGTTGAATTCTAGATTTGATGAATAAACGCAAATCTAGAATCCAATAGATAAAACAATACTTGCTTTCTTAATTTACACCTTATGTAAATAATACGTGCAATTACAGAACTATATATTATACTTTTTGTTCCGATTCACCGGGCGAATTTTTTTGACTAAAAGGTAATTCAGCATTAATTGCGTCTATTTCGCGCTGTTCTAATTGGTTCACCTCGCTAATATAAGGACGTAAAATTTGCTGTAAGCGCGCGTTGTAGAAGCGATGTAGGCTATAATTAGGCATTGCCGGAAAACCACGACGCTTTTTATGGCGCCCACCAGCACCTGGGTCAAACAATTGGATACCCTGAGAAATTCCCCATTCGATTGGTGAATAATAACAAGCGTCGAAATGTAAAGAGTCTATTTCCTGAGAACTCCCCCAATAACGACCATACATCCTATCACCTTTATATAAACAAAACGACATTCCCACAGGTATATGGTCATTTTGTTCGCTGTAAGCTGCCATAAACAAAACACGATGACGATAGTGTGCATGTAACGACTCAAAGAAGCGCTTCGTCAAATACTTACTACCCCACCAGCCAAATTTATCGCAGGTGTCAGCATAAAACTCGTACATTAACGGGAATAATGATTTAGGAATATCATCCCCTGTTAGAGGTTGTAAGCGTAAACCAACTTTTTCCACTGCTTTACGTTCGCGTTTAATGTTGCGACGCTGGTTTGCGTTAAATACCCCTAAATAATCATCAAAAGTGTTAAAACCTAAATTTTGCCAAATGAAACTATGATGTAACCAGGGAGTGAAACCAAGACGTTCCACAATCGATTGCCATTCGCGGTCAACGTAAAGAAAATTGCATGTTGCGATACGGTGCTTTGTACAGTACTTATCGATTTCATGCAGCATTATAGCTGTGATTTCTTCTTCATCTTCACCCCTGTCTATTAAAAATCGATATCCCTCTGCTGGTGTAAATGGTGTCATCCCCAATAGTTTTGGATAATACTCTACACCAATGCGCTGTGCTAAATCAGCCCATTGATGGTCAAATACAAATTCACCTTGACTATGCCCTTTGAGGTATAATGCAGCGGCGCCGATTAAAGTTTTGTTTCGCCAAATAGTCAAATGATTTGGCAACCAACCGTTACGTCCCGTTGCACTACCCGACACTTCTAAGTTGTTTAGCCATTCCCACTCCAAAAAGGGAGTCTTCAATGGCATTGCTAAAGCATCCCAAGCAGCTTGCGGTACTTCGGCAATTTTGTTAGTCCAAGCGACTGAATAGCTAGGTTTTACTTGTTCAAACATTGCGAGATTCTCACTTCTTGACCAAACTGAACCATTCATGGCATACGATACTTTACTTAACTTAATCTAAATTCACTCAAATTTGTACTATTTTTGCGTAAAAGCCTATGAATGGGAGAGAAGTTTGAGGAGATTGTTAATAATTCAGTATAGTATAGTATATAATTCCCTTAGATGTAGAGATGCGTAAACATTTGTATTTTCTCAAAAGGGTATATTGCATTTCTACAATGAGCGATTTTCAATTTATCAATGAATATCTTTTAACAGAGGAAAAAACTCTAAAAAATCGTTTTCTAGGTCGATGTAGTTGTTTGTAAGTTCTTTTATTGCTGGTTCTAGGCGAATTTCAGTTTTGTTTTTAAATCGTTGTGATAGTCTATTAGATAATCTAATTAATAAATACTCTATACCTTCTAAATTGCGATACCTTCCTAACCAATCTTCTTTTGCCATTTGTGTAATAACTTGATTGGCGTAGTTTGGTAATGGTTCACGATAAGCTAAAAATGATTCGTATATTTCTGTTGTAAAATTATCTAAAGGCTGGCTTGAGTATATATACCAGTTTTTGGCTAAAAAATGGTCATAAAATCCATCTATCAATATGCCAGCAAAGCGTCTGTATACTGAACTTATTCGTTGTTTACTACGATGAACTATTAAATGTGAGTCAGTAAAAGCATCAATGAGTTGATGATGTTTTATACCTTGTTTAATTTTATCATTTAGTTTTTCGCGCTCTGCTCCTTTAACCAAATCGGCTAGTAAGTTACCTAAGCGGCTTTCAATATCCGGTTTGGATAATAGTAGATGCGCTAACCAGTTCATGTTTATTATTTATGTTGAACTATAAACATCTTAGTATATTTTACTTGATTTCTGATTTAGCTTTCTCGTTCTGCTGAATAGCACGCGCGCAAACCCAATCATTTGGGAGCATCGCAGGCCATCCTTTTCTTATCGCTTCTGGACATACTGTATGAATTGTTAACTGACAGTCAAGCATATCCAAACCAGCTTTCTGTACCTGCTTCAGCGCTTGTTTCATTACTGAGCTATCTTCAAACTCAATAGTCATGTTGCATTGAATACACACCGTATGGTGATGATTCATTTGAGAATTGGTATTTAATTCGTAGTGCTTATGTACTTCTGCTAGCTCTAACTCGCGTAAAATTTTCATCCGAGTCATTAGCTTTAGAGTCCGGTAAATTGTTGATAGACTTATTCTTTCTTCGCGAAGAGCCAATAATTCATGTACTTCCTCTGCACTTAAATGGCTTCCTTGAGGAAGATTCTCAAAAAGCTGTAGTATTACCTCGCGTTGAGAAGTAAAACGCCACCCTTTTGCATTTAGTTCCGATTTGAGAGAACCTGATGTGTTCATAGTCACTACTTAATATATATGGGAATTAGGCGCCAAACCTGTTGCATCCCTACATTTATTATGCTATTCCTTATTGCTTCGATTTGCAATAAAAAGTTTTATTGATAAATTATTTTAAGTTTTGTTACAATTTTATTGAAATAGCCCATGTAGCTTAAGCAGGACTGACGACTTTATGGGCAGGCACCTTTACTTTTAATGCTTGCCAAAATCACTCACGTCAGGTAATGAAACCAAAGAAACCAGGTTTCTGCAATTTTTTGCAATAATTTCAATTTTGGTGTAATCTCAATACTAGTTGATTATTATTTGCAACAGATAGCAGTAAATCGTTCGTCACAGTTGGGAGATACAATGTCTGCAAAAATTGGACTGTTTTACGGCAGTACAACAGGTAACACTGATGCCATCGCTGAACTTATTCGGAACGAATTTGGCAAAGGTTTAATCGATTTGCATTGCATGGTAGAAGCTACCGAGCAAGATTTTGCAGACTACGATAATTTGATTATCGGTTCTCCAACTTGGGGTTTTGGGAAATTGCAGCATGATTGGGAAATATTCTTTCCAAAACTTGATGATATAAACTTTAGAGGCAAAAAGGTTGCTTATTTTGGTTTAGGGGATCAAGTAGAATATCCACGTAACTTTGTTGACGCAATGGGTATATTAGCTGCCAAAATTACTTCCTTGGGAGGTATACGAGTTGGTTCTTGGTCTACTGAAGGTTATCAGTTTGAAGAATCGAAAGCTTTAATCAGTTTCAAACCTGTTGAATTGAGTAATGGTTCCATAGCTTTGGTAGAGTCTCAAGTCATTCACGTTAGTAATGGGGTTAGAGCTTCTATTCAAGGAGATTTTGTTGGACTTGCCATTGATGAAGATAATCAACCTGAGCTTAGTATCGAGCGTATCAGTGTTTGGGTAGCTCAAATTAAAGAGAGGTTTGGATTATAATATGTAGGGTGGGCCGAAGCCCACGTTACTTGATAAAAACAAGTTATTAAATGTAATTATAATGACTACACCAGATACATTGTGGCTAACGACAAGCCCAGAGCTAAAATATTTCAATAACGCATTGTTACGTCATTTATCTCGTCAAACATCCATTGCTCAATGGGAATATCATCAAAAACCAGATGACCCTAATTCACTTGCTGTTGCCGTCACGCTGTTACATGATTATTTAAAAACACGTAAAAAGCCTGTTAATTTAATTGGTCATAGTATTGGTGGTTTGCTAGGATTACTCTACGCGCGAGAACATAAAGAAAGAGTAAAATCATTAACGCTGCTATCTGTAGGAGTCAACCCAGTTATTGATTGGCATTCGCATTACTATGTTCAACGTAAACTCTTACCTTGTAGTCGTGAATTTATATTAAAACATATGGTTCAGACTTTATTTGGCTATCAAAACGAATGTACTCGTCAAAAACTAATTGCGATGCTCGATAGAGATTTAAATAATTCTGCATCACCTCATTCCCTTTACGGTCACGCTAGTATTCCACCAATACCCGTATCAGTACCTTTGTTAGTTTGTGGTTGCCAGGATGATGTAATTGTAGACCCACAGCAAATTCAAGGTTGGCAAAATTTAGTTTCATCTGACGACACTACAGAACAAGCTTCTCCAACGATACGTTTGTGGCAATGTCCACAAGGAGGTCACTTCTTTCACCACTTTTACCCAGACACAGTAGCTAAAGAAATAACTAAGTTTTGGAATTTAAATTATTCTCATGCTTGAATTTAAAGTTTTGGCAAAAAATGTCTAATCCTTCTTCAAGACTAATACGAGGTTGATATTTCAATTCTTCGATAGCTGAAGTTATATCAAGGATTTGACTAAAAGCTATTACTAATAGCTCATATCGAGTTAATATCGGTTTTTTCCCAAATAAAACTCTGTTTGATGCAAATTCTAAAGCTTGTGCGATTTTATCCGCTACCAAGTAAGGTACTGGTCTTAATTTTAATTCGTACCCGATTTTTTCAGAAAGTACTTTTAATAACTTAATTAAAGATATTGGTTGATGATTGCTAATATTAAAAATTTTACCAGATAACGTTTTGGGCGCCGTCTTACATAGTAATAGTGCATCAACGACATTATCTATATAAGTCATGTCAATCAAAGCTTTACCATCGTTGATTAACGGTATGCCTTTTTGACTGGCGCCAATAAGCCTCGATAATATAGTATCACCACAACCAAAAATAGCGCTCGGTCGAATCGTTATCACCGACAAACCCCGATGATGAACTTTATTAATAAGGTTTTCTGCCATTAACTTGGTCAGTGCATAAGTATTTATTGGGGATGCAACCGAAGTTTCAGTCAAATTAACACTATGAGAGTAGTTGAAATACACACTTGACGTAGATACATTGATAAGTCGTTGGATTTCATAAATTTCACATCCCCTAATCACATTTCGGGTTCCAACCACATTTATATTATAGAAATCTTTATATTTACCCCAGGTAGATGATAACGCTGCACAGTGAAATACATATTCTTGACGTTTACAAGCAGCTAACACCGCATCCGCATCACGAATGTCAGCAGCTAAAAACTTTATTCCTTGCGTCTCTAACTGCCTCCCAACTTCTCGGTTGCGACCAAGCACTGTTACCTCTACACCAGAGTTAACAGAATTTAATCTTTCTGCCAGTCTTCTACCCAGAAAACCTGTACCACCCGTAACTAAAATTTTCATCATTTAATCTTCTGTCTGTTAACTCTGGTAAATGGTGCGTGAAAGCAGATGAGTAAAGGGTTCTATTGATGGATAATAAAGGCTTTCAGGCACCCTACATAATAATTAATGATTTTTTGGGTGTCCCAGCTACGAAAAATCAACGTTTCAGCCCCAAGTCGGATGAAAGGTATAATAAGCATGTGCTATGTTGGTATTACTTACTTTTACTTAGTTGAAACAGAGAGGTAATCGTTATCGTAGTTCAAAAACAACAAATTAATTCGCAAATCAGGGCGCCTAAAGTCTTCTTGATTGACCACGAAAATAATAACCGTGGTCTTATGGATACTCGCGAAGCTTTAGAGTTGGCCGAAAGTCTAGAATTAGACTTAGTTATAGTCTCGGAAGGAGCAGAAGCTCCCATTGCGAAAATTATCAACTACGGCAAGCTTCAGTATCAAAAGAAGAAACGTCAAGGCAACAGTTCCAGACCAACGGTAAAGGAAGTTCGCTTCCGTCCAAATGTCGGTGCAGCTGATTACGAATTACGCATCAAGCAAGCTGCTGAGTGGTTGAGTAAAGGTGATTCCGTAAAATTTGCTATCCGTTTACGAGGTCGCGAAAATCAGCACCGTGAACTAGCTGGAAAAATGCTTGACCGTATCGTCAGTGATCTCACCCAAGTCGGAAAAGTTCAATCTCTCGATAAGCGTTCTTTGATTGTTCAAGTTATTCCCGCTTAAATTAATATAAATCCCAAATCGTCTAACTTAATAGTAAGGTGGGTTATCCTACCTTACTATTTATAATTTTTAGGAGTCAGGGAAATATAAGTATGTAAAGATATTATTACAATTTTAGATATAAGCGGTGCCACAGTAGACTATCAAAATTCTTTTACACCAGCAATAGAGTCTTATCTTTAGCGTAAAATAATACAATCAAGGTGCCTGGTTTGAGATTTTGGTATCATTATTTTTTAATTTACGCATTTTCTAAGTATTATTCGCAAAATAATCGAGTTTTCATTTTGGAGGTATGTATAAGTAGGGTGCGTAACGCCATGAAAATACTGAACGAAGCAAATAATTTACTAGCGTTACGCACCATTATATATTCGTAACACCATAACAATACTTAAACGAAGCAAATAAGTAGGGTGCGTAACGCCATAACAATACTTAAACGAAGCAAATAATTTACTAGCGTTACGCACCATTATATATTCGTAACGCCATAAATATTTGTTAAAATTATAAATCGGCGCATTATCAAATTTTGGCGTTTAACTCGATGGAAGCAAGCAAATACGGCATAGCACTACATACTACTACACCAGAATTAGGTTTAGCGATAAGTAATTCTATTGATACACGTTCTCAGGTTTGGAACTTAGAACGTGAGTTATCAAGTCATTTACACGCTTATTTAATGGAGTTCATCAAACCGCAAACTTGGAAGGATATCGCATTTATCGCTGTTGCTAAAGGTCCTGGTGGTTTCACAGGAACACGTATCGGTATGGTTGCTGCACGTACTTTAGGACAACAGTTAAATATACCCGTGTTTGCTATTTCTACTTTGGCAGCAGTTGCGAAGATGAAGGGAAACGAGAAATCAGATACAGATATTATTGCAGTACAAATGCCCGCACAACGAGGACAGTTATTTGGAGCAGTATATAAAATCATATCTAATGAAGCAGGAATAAATACATTGCTGAACGATACCGTATTTACACCTGAAGCTTGGCACTCTAACTTAGCCAGCTTTGATTCTTATGATTTAGTAGAAGTAAAATCTGGGTTAGCAGCAACCGTAACGACTATTTTACAACTAGCCTATTCGGATTGGCAACAAGGTCGGCGCCCTATTTGGTCAGAAGCTTTACCTTTTTATGGACAACATCCTGTGGATATTTAAAGGTAAAATGTTACTTGTTCTATAATTACTGGTTTTGGCAATGTTACTTAGCCAAATTACTTTGCCAATAATGGGGTGCGGAACTTGGGCATGGGGAAACCGTTTGCTCTGGGGATATGATACTTCTATGGACAATGATTTACAAGCCGTCTTTAACTTGTGTGTTTCAAACGGTGTCACTTTGTTCGATACGGGTGATTCTTATGGAACTGGTAAACTCAATGGTCGCAGCGAACAACTTTTAGGACAGTTTTCTCAAGCATATTCTACAAACTCAAACGGCGCCAATAAAGAAAATATCTGTATAGCAACTAAACTTGCTGCTTATCCTTGGAGATTGACTCGGAAGTCAATGGTCACTGCTGGTAAGATAAGTGCAAAACGTCTTGGTAGAAATATTGATTTAGTGCAAATGCATTGGTCAACTGCAAATTATGCACCTTGGCAAGAACCTGCACTTCTCAACGGGTTGGCAGATTTGTATGAGCAAGGATTAGTGAGAGGTGTAGGATTATCTAATTATGGAACAAAGCGTTTAAAATGGGCGCATAAATTATTCACTGAGCGAGGAGTACCAATTACTACGCTCCAAGTTCAGTACTCTTTATTATCAACTTATCCTGTGACTGAGTTAGGGTTGAAAGAAGTTTGTGATGAGCTTGGTATAAAAATAATTGCTTATAGTCCGTTAGCATTAGGATTACTTACCGGAAAATATTCTGAAGGTTCATATCCCAAAGGTATTCGGGGTTTAGCTTGTAGACAAATCTTACCGGGGATGAAACCGTTACTAGACTGTATGCAGGAAATTTCCCAAACTAGAAATAAAACTTTAGCTCAAATTGCTATCAATTGGTGCATCGCTAAAGGTACTATACCAATACCAGGCGCCAAATCTCCACAACAAGCACAACAGAATATAGGCGCCATTGGTTGGTTATTAGATAGTGCAGAAGTTGAAGAATTAGATAAAATAGCCGCTAGCTTAGATAAAAAAATGGTGCAAAACATCTTTCAAACTAAGTAACATACCATTACATGTAATTTGTCGCCCATAGGCGACAAAAATTTAAAATGTAGAGAAGTTAGATATGTTGAAGGTCGTTTATTTCCTTGGGTACTCCTGCTGTCAGTACATCATTACCAGTAGGTGTGACTAACACATCGTCTTCAATACGTATTCCAATACCTACCCAACGTGGGTCTATTTCGGGTTGCCCTTCAGCAGGTTGTGTACCTGGTACTATATATATACCTGGTTCCACTGTTGTGATTTGACCGGGTTGTAATATTTGGGGTTTATCTTCTCCATGTTGATATACACCCACGTCATGTACATCTAAACCTAACCAATGTCCGGTGCGGTGCATATAGAAAGGTTTATATTTCTCTTCTTGAATCAGAGTATCAATCTCACCTTTGAGTAAACCTATTTCTACAAGTCCTTCGGTAATAGTACGAACAGCAACATCGTGAATAAGATTATAGGGATTGCCTGGTTGCACTTGAGCTATGGCTTTTTTCTGTGCTTCGAGTACTATCTCATATAATATTTTCTGCTCTGACGTGAATTTATTCCCAACTGGAAAGGTGCGGGTAATATCAGAATTATAATAACCGTAAGCGCATCCTGCATCGATTAACAGTAACTGTCCATCTTGCATTTGACTATGGTTTTCGATATAGTGCAATACACATGCGTTGGCGCCGCTTGCGACTATCGAAGGATAAGCTGGCCCCATCCCTCCTCGTAAACGAAAGATATGCTCAATTTCTGCCTGCACTTCATATTCATAACGTCCAGGTTCTACAAACTTCATCGCTGAATTATGCGCTTCAACTGCAATATCAGCAGCTTTTCGCATCAATTCTAACTCTGATTCGCTCTTAACTAAACGTAAACTATGTAAAACAGGAGCAGTATCTTCTATCGCGATTGGCCCTGTTCCCCGTTTAGGATAAGTTCGCATCAAACGTTGCCAATGCATTATTACCTTATCATTAAAGCCCCGCTCACGTCCAAGGTGATAGTATATGCGACTCGCTTTTTCTAAATAAGATGGTAATTTCTCGTCAAGCTCTGCAATTGAGTATACTTCGTCGGCGCCATAAATTTGTTTAGCAGCATCAACACCACAACGATAACCACTCCAAATTTCTGCATCTCTATCTTTGGGTCGAACGAACAACACAAACTTATGTTCATTGTGATGTGGTGCTAACACAGCAACAGCTTGCGGTTCATTAAAACCCGTCAAATAGTAGAAATCACTATCTTGACGATAATTATACTCAACATCATTGTGCATTACCGCGTTCGGCGCACTGCAAAAAATCGCAGTTCCATCACCAATCTTAGCCATCAATTGCTCGCGACGCTGCTGATACTCATTATACATAACTGTCTAACTTTTCAATTCCCCATAGGTTTGTTAATCCTACTGCTATGATAATCTCATTGCAAGCAAAAACAACGAGCGAGCGTGCGTGAAAGTCGAAAATATATCTTTTACTAATCAACCTATCAACGAAACATCTAATAAACCAGATGCTTTACTCATACTACGAGGATTTGCCTGTTTGATGGTAGTGATAATTCACTGTTCTCCTCCTCGCAACGCCATAATATATAAAAATTATGACATATCTTGGTTGACATTTAGCAACGGTTTAGTAGCTGTATGGATATTCTTTTGCCTTTCAGGATATCTAATGGGAAAAGCTTTTTATACTCACCGCTATACTTTAGATATTGAAGGAATTATCAAATTTTGGAAAAACCGCATTATTCGGATATGTCCATTATACTACTTCACCGTGTTTATCTGTGCCCTCTTTGTCTATCCTTCTATACTTCAAACCGACAACTGGGGACATCTCATCAGGTTGCTAACCTTCACATATCAACCTCACATGAACGTGCGAAGTGTACCCTTTAATGATGCATTATGGTCAATATCAACTGAGATACAGTTTTATTTGATTGTTCCTTTTGCATATGCGTTATTCTCAAAACTCGTATCCAATCAAAAACGTGCTTTTATCGCCATAATACTAATTATTCTTACAGTCGCACTTATCAAACTAGCAATTTATCTAAGCTTTTACTCACAAATTACCAATCATATTCAGTACACATTTACTTATTGGTATACACCATTACTGACAAATTTAGATGTATTCCTGTGTGGTTTTTTAATCAATCCCTTGATTCAATGTTCAAAAACACAGTCAGTAAAAACAAACTTGAAAATTCTTGCTGTTATTTTGCTAATTATACTTTACTTGTATACAGCATATCACTTTTATGCCCAAGAATTATGGGGACTACCTTCTAGAGGCGCCAAAGGTTTTCGCACATCAACTACAATCTTTATACTACAACCTTTAACTGCATTAATTACTTGTATCTTTATATACGCATTTGACAAGAAAGTATATAACTTCTATACTCAGAATGCAAAATTAACGTTTACAGCAATTGTTAGAAACCCAGTACGTGCGTTGGAAATACTTGGGGTGTTATCGTATGGTATATATGTATGGCATATGCCGATTATAAATCGGGTTGGCGTCAATTTTTTGTCTAAGGTTCCGATTGAACAGTTTTATTCAACTCTCGTTGGCACGATATTTCTTTCGTCTGTGTTGGCGACGCTGACCTATTATATAGTAGAGGCGCCTGGTTTGAAGTTCAAATAAATTCGGAATTTATAAAGATGGTGCGTCACAGTTAGTTAAATTTACGCTTCGTTTAGTGGTTGTTATTGCTGTGACACACCCTACGTGCCAATTTGCTTAACCAAGCTTCGGCTTCGTTGTAATATTTGAATTGTGCTTCTGATGCTCTAAATTCTGTTGTGTGTACCATGCGTCTACCGTTTACCCATTTTTCTCCGTAATATTTGTGCAGCATTTCATGGTAGATGACGAATTCTACTACGTATTGAGGTATTATTGGTTCGTCTAGTGTTAGGCTGATAACTATTCTGTCACGTGCTGGTTCGTAATGTCCAAATTTACGGTAAGTTTGCATTTGACTCCAAATTAAACGCGGTTTGGTTAATGCGTTACTGAAGTACTCGGTGTTGATTTTGTCAAATAATGTTTCTAAGTTGTAATGCGAACCTTTACCGTCTTCGGTGACTGTCTCAACAATTAAATCTAATTCTAATAAAATGTCACTAAATTCGTCTAAACTCGCGTATTCACGAATTATTCGCGTATTTGAAGAACTTTTTCCTCGTAATGATGTTTGAACTAATGCTGTTAGTACTTCTTCTCCTGCATTTATAAATCCTTCGCTCATTACCAAATTTATATCGTTTCCAACCCAGCGACTTCGATACAGTCCAGCCAAATTTGTGATTTCTACTACAAAATTCACTGATTCATGTCCATATTTGCTGCATAATTCTTTTGCTATTGTGTAAACACGCTGAGTTGCTTCTATATGTAACTTTACATTTTCATGTGGCGCCAAGTACTTTAACCAAGCATAAATTTGTCGCGATGAACTAGTAAGGTTAGCTGGTGTGACTTGCTGAGTAAAACATATCTTTTCTATTGCTTGCACAACTTCATGTATACAGTCGCTAACTTCGTGTATTTGCTCACAGTCAAGATGTGAATTTTGAGCTAACTGCGATATTTTCCACGAAATCGCTCGCTGTTGCGTTTTAATGTTCTTAATTCCTATCGTTTGCACCATCGAACGTAGATGGGTACCTGTAGATGGTAAGTTCTGCAAATCAATATTTTTAAGAAAATAATACGCTTGACGTGAACGTGCTGGCAATTGATGCGGTGTTACTCTCGCATCAGCACATAAACGTTCCACTGTCTCAACCGAAGTGAGGACAAAATGAGCGAACGTTGGGACATCCGCATCCCTGACTCCTATCTTCAATTGTTCCTGCGCTTTCTGAGCAGCTTTTACCAACCCGCGAATTTGCAGCATTGTTTATCATTTCTTAGCTGCATGAATTGTACCAAATCTCTGGGAAAACACAAAGCTCGAAACTAAACTTAAAAACTTTACGCTCTATAAGTTCTAATTATTTTTCGTCAAACCCTTGACTTAATCTCTACTCTATAGTATTTATGTATTAAGTAAAAATTTTGTGATAAGAGCATTATAAACGATTCAAGCCAAATAATTTAAATAAACAGGAGTGGAGTTGATGAAGCTATCGAGATTAAACTTAGGCAGTGTTGTAGCTGTTGGTCATGATAAAGGACACTTACAGTTGTTGCTACAAACTCAAGATGAACTTGAGTTGATAGAAATAGAGGCGCCTGTTGCGGCGTATAATGGGTTGCAGCAACTTAATAATATAGTTGCATCTATTTCTAGTAATGCTTTACCTTCGGTATCAGAAAGGGTAGAGATGCTGCCTGTAGACTCATCGATGGCAAATGCTCTTGGTTACGATGCAGAAAACCATATATTGCAAGTCGAATTTAATAATGGTGCAGTTTACCAATATACAGGAGTAGAGTCAGAAATTTGGGATGAGTTGCAAGAAACTGATTCTATTGGTAAATATTTTAACCATGAAATTAGAGCTAATTACCAGTGCGAACGAGTCGATGACGACTGCTGTTAATTACCTCATTTAAACGTTCCTGGTTGCTCCTGGCTAATTGTCGTTTACAATTAGCCATTTCTTGCATTACTTTAATTTAAAATTAGTAGTATTAAATTTTGCATTATCATTTAAGTAATAATTTTCAACGGGTATAAATTTATCGGTAATGCTTGTTTGAGACGGTGAAGTCAAAACAAACGGCGCCTGGGTAACAGTATGATTAGGTTTAGAGTTATCTGCCCAAAGAATATAAGTTTGAATAGGAATACCAAGACTTCTAGCAGTGCGAATACGATAAAACTCTGGATTTAACTTAGGAGTATCATAGCTAAATATTTCCACTTTACCATTGATACCAACCAACTCACCTTTTTCATTTAAGATTGGACCACCGCTCATCCCTGGCAACACAGGGTTATCATAAACTAAACCATAACCTTTTACAGAAATTGGCTTTAAATACGAAGCATTAAAAATCACTTTACCAGGGACAAAATGATAAATGGGACGTTTAATAGCAAAGGAACGTCCAGGGAAACCCGCAGAATAAACTTTTTGATTACGCTGTAACGACTGCGAACTGCCTAATTTGGCAACAGGGTAATTAATATCACTAGTAAATTGAACTATTGCAGCATCAACTCCTGGCAATTGACTTACAGAACCTTCATTTATCGCGTAACTGTCACCGTCTGAAGTAATAATTTTATAATTAGAAATAGTTTCATCAACAACATGCCAGTTAGTCAGTACAGAATAAACATTACCTTGCTTTTTGACAATAACTCCAGACCCGGAAGAATTATCTATACTATCGATTAAAACTGTAAACTTTTGTGTCATTTCATCTACCTGACTTTCGGTCTGCGCTACAGCTACTTGCGCTTGTATCATAAAAGCAGATATTCCTGCGACTGCAAACAATGAAGTGAATTTCATTCAATTTAATATAAATAATATTGAAGATGCAATTAACTTAGCTAATTCAGTAAATTTACACAATATGTTTCAACAAAAAAATAATATAGCTTAACCAAATCTTTAAATTTAATTGATAATAAATGTTATTTTTGTTACTTGAGATTTTTAATTATGTAGTTTATACATATTTTATTACATACTTATTGAAACTTTTACACACCCTTTGTATCAAATGGCACCGTTAACACAAACAAACGCACCTCAACCGTTATTGTCGCAGGTTGCCCAGAAGATTGCTACAATTTCAAATAAAGGTGAAAGGCAAAACACAGCAGGATATACAGAAATATTAGCTGGTTTGAGGTTTGACAAAAATTTGATTCGCAGTTTACTCAGTGAGGACATGATGAAAGAATCTGTTATTTATCAAGATATATTACAGTAAGGTAGACAGCAAGAAGGATTTGAAATAATTCGTCGTCTGTTAAATCGACGTTTTAAAAAGGTAGATGCATTATTAATTGAAAAAATAAGAGCTTTGTCTACTTAGCACTGTTACATGGAAGATTAAAAATATAGATGCGCTATTAATTGAAAAGGTAAAAATTTTGCCTACCGAACAGTTATAAAATCTCGCAGTAGCATTTTTAGATTTTAACAATGTATCTGATATCGAAAAATGGTTAAATAACCAGTAAAAAAGTAAAACTATACTTTAGTCATGGCTCGGAGATAATAACTCTGACCTTTTTAATGTTTTAATAAAATCTGTATACGATTGGCGCCACTACAGTAAATGATATGGGAAAATCTACACTAATGTCGATGTTGCAGCGAAGTTACAGAATCGCTCAAACAAGCATTGAAACAGGAATTCCGGTTACAGAGTTAGTTGATATGTTCAAGCATAAAACAACTCGGCGCCGTTTTATTTACTCTGGATTGGGAATTGTAAGTGCAATAGCTGCCGCAACATGGCATGATGGAAACAACCAAATCGCAGCAGCAGCAGTTCCTAAAGTTTTGATAGTAGGTGCAGGAATTGCCGGATTAACTGCTGGTTATCGTTTAAAACAAGCTGGAGTCCCTGTAGATATTATCGAAGCAAGGAACCGTATTGGTGGCAGAATATATACTGCTCGTAACGTGGGTGGTACTAGAATTTATGCTGATATCGGTGGAGAGTTTATTGATACAACTCATACTAGTTTACGGAGATTAGCAAGAGAATTAAATTTGGAAACAGTTGATTTGTATACTGCCGACCAAAAATTGGCGCCGTCAATACGGTATTATCAAGGACGTAAAATTGAAGATACAGAAGTTGCTGAATGGAATATTCCGTTAGTAAAAAAAGTTAAGCAAGATTTAGCTGTTCTTGGCAATGTATCTTTAGATTCCGTAAACACTATAAATTACCGCACTCGTAACCCAATTGCGATAAAGTTGGATAATACCTCGATTAGTGAATATCTCGAGCAAGCGCAAATCAACCCAATTTTAAATCAGTTGCTACAAAATGCTTACACTGGTTTATACGGTCGTGAAGCAGCAGAACAATCTTGTTTGAACATGCTGCTTTTTATTGGTACTAACGGTGAGGGTTTGAATATTACTGGAGATAGCGATGAACGTTACCAAATTAAGGGTGGAAATGACCAAATACCAACTTTATTGGCAAAAGCTTTAACAAATTCTATAGAAACAGGGACAGAGTTAGAAGCTATTACAACCCAACCAGATGGACGTTACCAAGTTAGTATACGTGCAGGAAATCGCACCTTTGAAAAGATTTATGAACGAGTCTTGTTAGCATTGCCTTATACAACACTGCGTGCGGTAGCATTAAACATAGATTTACCACCACTCAAACAAAAAGCAATTGCCGAACTTGGTTATGGAACCAATAGTAAACTAATTACTGCTTATAAAGAACGTATATGGCGTACTCGTTATAAATCAACAGCATTTGTCTCTACAGACTTAGGCTTCGGTTATACTTGGGAAGCTACTCGTAATCATCGCAGCGTACCTGGAATTATAACCAACTTCACAGGTGGTAAACAAGGATTCGCTATAGGTAATGGCGCCGCAGAATCTCAAGCACAAAAGTTCTTATCACAATTAGAGCAAATTTTCCCAGATATTAGCTCATATCGTCAAGGTAATGCATTACGTGCATATTGGACAGGAGAAGAATATACACAAGGTTCTTATGCGTGTTACCTAGTTGGACAGTGGACAGGTATATCTGGTGTTGAACAGCAAAGCGTAGATAATATATTTTTCGCAGGTGAACATTGTTCCCAAAAATTTCAGGGATATATGGAAGGTGGTTGCAGAACTGGTGAAATTGCCGCTCGAAATATTCTATTCTCTTTAGGATTGAAACCGTCTCAAATACCAAAATAATTTTGAGAGCGGCCTAACCAAACAACTAATGATTGTAAAATTTGTTTGGATTAATATTTTCTTCACGGTTTTTTTATTACAACAATCCCATCTAAGTATGCCACGCTGCGTAAACCGGGTTTAATCGTTATACATATAGATGGATTAATATAGATATATAAACTAACCTTACAAAGCATTACACTCATAAATAAAAATCTATGCTTATTCAAGAAAAACCGCAGCAGCGTAATTGGAAACCAATAATTAAGGAACTTGAAGCTCTACTAGGATACAAAAATGTTGTGCAGCGTCGTGAAGAGCTTATTACTTATGAGTGTGATGGTTTAGCTAGTTATCGTGAGCGTCCTGCTTTGGTGGTATTACCTCGAACTACTGAGCAAGTTGCAGCGGCTGTTAAAATTTGTAATAAGTATAATATACCTTTTATTGCGCGCGGTTCTGGTACTGGATTATCGGGAGGCGCCTTACCCGTCGAAGACTGTGTGCTAATTGTCACTTCAATGATGCGGCAAATATTGAATGTAGATTTAGATAATCAACGTGTAGTAGTGCAACCAGGAGTTATTAATAGTTGGGTAACACAGACGGTAAGTGGTGCTGGTTTTTACTATGCTCCTGACCCTTCGAGTCAAATTATTTGTTCAATAGGTGGGAATGTCGCTGAAAATTCAGGTGGGGTACATTGTCTTAAGTACGGTGTGACAACAAATCATGTATTAGGACTCAAAATAGTTACTGCGACTGGTGATATTGTTGATTTGGGTGGAATGGTTCCAGAAATGCCTGGTTATGATTTAACTGGTGTATTTGTTGGTTCCGAAGGTACTTTAGGTATTGCGTGTGAAGTGACATTGCGTATTCTCAAAGCTGCTGAGTCGATATGCGTACTGCTTGCTGATTTTACTAATGTTGAAGCTGCTGGCGCCAGTGTTGCCGATATTATTAGTGCAGGGATTATTCCTGGTGGTATGGAAATAATGGATAATCTCAGCATCAATGCTGTTGAAGATGTCGTTAAAACAAACTGTTATCCACGAGATGCCACAGCTATATTACTTATTGAAATCGACGGTTTAGAAGTTGAAGTTGCTCACAGTAAAAAGCTAGTCGCAGAAATTTGTCGCAATAACGGCGCCCGTAACGTTACCTCAGCAAGTGACCCCGAAACTCGTTTAAAATTATGGAAGGGTCGAAAAGCAGCATTTGCAGCAGCAGGACACGTCAGCCCAGATTATTATGTACAAGATGGAGTCATTCCACGTACACAACTACCATACGTATTAAAAGAGATTGAAGAATTAAGCCAAAAATCAGGCTATAGAATAGCCAATGTCTTCCATGCAGGAGACGGAAACTTACATCCACTCATCCTTTACAACAATTCCATACCTGGTGAATTAGAAAAAGTTGAAGAAGTCGGCGGCGAAATCCTAAAATTATGTGTCCGCGTTGGTGGTAGCATATCTGGAGAACATGGAATCGGTGCCGAAAAGCGTTGTTACATGCCCGAAATGTTCTCGGACTGTGACCTAGAAACAATGCAGTTTGTCCGACAAGTCTTTAACCCCAAAGGTTTAGCCAACCCCACCAAAATCTTCCCTACTCCCCGCACCTGTGGAGAAGCAGCTTCTTCAATGGGAGATGGCGCCAAAAAATTTGAAACCTCCGGAGTCGAAAGATACTAATGGCAACGGATTATGAACGGATGTGGCGGATGGTTGATTTTATTTAACAACTATGCAACTTATAATAAAAACCTTATCTATTACATCCGTTACATCCGTTACATCCGTTGCAAAAAACTTACTATGTTAGAAATTTCCAGTAAGGTAATTATACCAGAAAACGAAATCGAAATTAGCGCAGTACGCTCAGGAGGCGCCGGAGGTCAAAACGTAAACAAAGTTGCAACTGCCATCCATTTACGCTTTGACATTAAAGCATCTTCCTTACCAGAGTTCTACAAAGAGCGCTTATTAAACCTCAAAGACAAACGAATTACCCAAGATGGTGTCATAGTTATCAAATCTCAAGAACACCGCACTCAACTTCAAAATCGTGAAGAAGCTTTAAAAAGACTTCAAGAACTTATAAAAAGTGTTACCGTTATCAAATTAAAACGAAAAGAATCTGTACCAACTCGTTCTTCACAGTTACGGCGCCTTGATAGTAAAAAGAAACGTGCCCAAACCAAGTCAAATCGAGGAAACGTCATAGACTATTAATCAAATCCTAGAAACCGGGTTTCTTGTTTGAGATATTGTAATAATAACGACGATTTTGCATAGAAACCCGGTTTCTAAAATATCATGAACTGTATTTAGATTCATATTTGTGCAAAATACTTCCTGATGTGGAACTTTATAGCTAGGATATTGTCCATAGTTGGTAGTATCCTGCATTCTATATTTTAAAACGATGGTGTTAGACTTCAATATCAAGGTTCGCCCTCACGGGTATGTATATAGCGACTTTGGTTTTTACCCTAGTAAATATACCGAAATTGAAGTGACATCACCACCACAGGATACTATTGCCAAGTTAGAAGCGGATATAGCCGACTTAGAAATTATGACCAATCAATTAGCACAAGCTAAACAGCAAAATCAACAGCAAACTCTTGAATCAAAAATCGAATTTGGTGTACAAGAGTTAGAGCAAATAGCCGAAAGAATTAATTATTTAGCGGCTCAACTCGAAACCGAAATGCACAACTTTAAAAGTGTTGCCGTTGAGGTCAACAAAAATTATCATCAACAGCAATTAAATTCAAATAATCCTCAAAATAATTTAAAACCCAACCGTTGGATACCTTTAAATATTTGGGACATCCATTTCTCGTCAATTCCAACGATAATCAAACGTGGCACAAAATTTATTATAGTTGAAAAAATTGTTAATTTGTTCAAATATTAACTGAATTTTTCAGTATGGTTGCTGTAAAAACCAAGTATTCTATTCCCTTCTTAATATCTTTAGAGAGAGTTGACCCTCAATCTGTCGAATGATGTAATAATCTGTAATAAAACTTATCACATAAGGGTAGGGAAAAATTATTATAAACTGAGTTATGCTTCTTAAACCAATTAATCAGCAAGTTGTTGCCATAATGGGTGCTTCCAGTGGCATCGGTCGGTTAACAGCGTTTATGTTCGCGCAAAAAGGCGCCAAAGTCATGGTATCCGCTCGTTCGGAAGCGGGATTAAAATCGTTAGTTTCGGAAATTCATTTATTCGGTGGTGAAGTAGATTACGTTGTTGCTGATGTCAGCAATATTGAACAAGTTAAAGCATTTATTGAGAAAACAGTAGCACGATATGGGCGCCTAGATACATGGGTAAACGCAGCAGCTACAGGTGTAATGGGTCGCTTTGAAGATGTTACAGTTGAAGAATTCCAGCGTGTAATTGATGTAACATTGATGGGTCAAGTCAATGGTGTAACAGCAGCTTTACCTTACCTCAAGCAACAAGGAGGAGCAATTATTTGTGTTTCCTCAATGGAAGGTAGAAGAAGTCTGCCATTGCAAAGTGCATACTCAACAGCAAAGCATGGTTTAGAAGGATTTTTAGAAGCTGTACGTGTTGAGTTAATGCACGATAAAGTACCCGTTAGCGTCACATCCATACTTCCATCAGTTATAAACACACCTTACTACAATAAAATTCGTACCAAGCTGGGCGTCAAACCAACAGGAATACCACCTTATTATCAACCAAGCGTTGTTGCTGAAGCAATTATTTACGCAGCAGAACATCCAACGCGCGATTTTATTGCTGGAGATGTTGGCAGAGTGTTAGATGTACTTCAACGACTCTCACCAGGATTAATAGATATAATATTAGCAACAATAGGTTTTGTTGGACAGCGTACAACAGAACCAAAATCTGAAGCTGCACCCGATAACTTATATGAACCGATTGAAGGGTATGACAAAATTGAGGGTGATTTTGGCAAGTTAACAATACCAACTTTTTTAGACAACCTCGATAAAAATCCAACCCTGAAATGGGGTCTTGCTGCTGCTGTAGGAGCTGCCACCATTTTCGGCTTGCTTCCTAAAGATCAAGTTTAATATTCCTTATCTTGTGTAAATCTTGTGGAATGGGCAGAGAAAGCCCGTTCCATTAAAAGGCGCCTTATTTCGTAAAACTTCTTTACTCAACATTTTGCACCATAAACTTATTGAAAGTAAAAAAGCTTGTAACCCTTATTTTTGCGTAGTTAGGCATAGCCTTGCTTATCATTGCCCTTGAAGGTGCAAGATGTAAATTTACAAATCAATACCTCTATCTTGTAGCTGCTTTAATAATTCTTGATAACGCTGACGTTCCTGAGCAAGTTCGTTTTGCGCTGCTTCCTTATTAAGTCGTTCCGTTTCAGCAAGTTGTTCTGCTTGCTGGCGCCGCTGTTGTTCAAGCAAAGCGCGTTGTTCTGCTTGCTGACGCTGCTGGTCTAACTCAACAGGTGTCACAAACCTTAATCCGTCAGGACGATAAATTTCGAGTGTTGTTGTTAATACAAACCTTATTCCTAACCGTGGACTTGTCCACCCATTAATATTAGTGATTTGTTTTAAACTCTTTTTCGACCGTAACCAACCTTGTAAGTTGTTTTTCTGTGGGTCATAAAGGTAATATTCTTCTACACCATGTTTCTCGTAAAAATCGCGCTTTTTATCCATTTCTGCTTTGGTGTTACTTGGTGATAATATTTCAAATACCACCTGTGGTGCAATATTTGCTTCTTGCCACTGTAAATAACGACCCCTGTCACCCTTTGGTCTACCAAATACCACCATTATATCGGGAGCGCAGCTTTTATCTTGCCCTTGAACTGGATACCATAATAAATCACCAGCAATAAATATATCTTGAATTGCTGCAAATAATATTTCTAAACCTTCTTTAATTAAAACAATCCAACGAAATTGTACTGTATTGTCTGCCATTGGTTGACCGTCGCTTTCTGGGTAGATAACGAAATCATCAGCGGCATCTTTATCTTTATATGTGACTTGTCGTACCATATTGCAGCACCTCCAGTTTGGCATGAGGTAATTATCCTCAGTTTAACGGCAGATGCGGTAAGTTACCACCGCATGAGATGGTAGTAAAATACCATGAACATTATATGTACTATTAAATCTAATATGACAGAGAAGACGCTGGCTACATGGTCTGTTGATGAATATCACCGCATGATAGAAGCGGGGATTTTACAGAATCGCAAAGTCGAATTGCTTACAGGTGAAATTGTAGAAATGAGTCCAGAAACTCCGATTCATTATAGTACTGCAAAACGAGATACCAAGTATTTAGAATCATTGCTTACAGGTTTGGCAGAAGTACGCTTTAATGGGCCAATTACGCTAAAAGATTCAGAGCCTGAGCCAGATATTGCAATTGTACGGCTGCCTGAATCAAACTACGATAACCGTCACCCTGAACCAGAAGATATTTTTTGGCTTATAGAAGTTTCTAAAACAAGTTTAAAAAAAGATTTAGAAATAAAAGCATCAATTTATGCTACTGCTAATATTCGAGAATATTGGGTTTTAAATTTGTCTGCAAATGAATTAATAGTCATGCAGAATCCCGAAAATGCAGAATATACAAGCGAAACCATAATTCGACAAGGAGTTATTACACCATTGGCTTTTCCAAATATTCAGGTTTTAGTTAGTAGGTTATTTTAAACACTGGAAAAAATGTATAGATGTAGAGACGTGATTAATCCCTTCGGGAAAACCTCCGGTTTACACGTCTCTACAACATGCGAATTTTATTCCCATTTGTGGCGAATACTATCGTATATTTCTATATACTTATCACCGGGATGGTTCCAGGAGTAATCGTATTCCATTCCTTGAATAGCTAACTGACGGAATAGTTCTGGACTGATATTATATAAATCTATTGCTCGTCCCATTGCTGATTCTAAAGCATAGTTATCTAGGTCAAAGAATACAAACCCGTTACGTGTTTCTTTAGAGTGCATTTGGTCGTAGTCCCAGTCAAATACTGTGTTTACTAACCCACCAACGCCTCGCACTATTGGCACTGTGCCATATTTTAAACCAATTATTTGCGTGAGTCCACATGGTTCATAGTTACTTGGTACAACTATCATATCGGCGCCTGCATATATTAGGTGCGATAATTCCTCGTTGAAACCTAATTCAATATGTACATCTGGGTTCTCTGCTAGGAAAGATTGTTCGTGAACAAACCAACTATTAATACTGGGTTCAGTGGCAGCACCAAGTAAAACAAATTGGGCGCCGCGTTCGAGGGCATGATAAATTGCATGGTGAACTAAGTGTACACCCTTCTGAGCATCAAGGCGCCCGATATAAGCAATTAGCGGTTTATCACTATCGCCTAACTTTAACCGTTCGCGTAAAGCCTTTTTATTATATTGCTTCTGTTCAAAATCTTCTGTCGTGTAATTGAAAGGAATATATTTATCAACTTTGGGATTCCAAAATTCAAAGTCAATACCGTTGAGAACTCCTTGGAACTTATCGCGATGTAAGTATAAAGTATGTCCTAAGCCGCAGCTAATATCAGTATGTTCGGCTTCCCAAGCATGATGCGGTGATACTGTAGTAACAGCATTTGAGTATACAATACCCGCCTTTATCATATTCAGTGCAAACGGATTAAAGTTATCCTGTAACTTATCGTACTGATAATAATATTCAGGACGGTTCAAACCAGTTGCTTCTAAAACCTCGTTTCCACATATACCTTGGTGTTTAAAATTGTGGATAGTATAGCAAACGCGCTGGAATTGCATACCGTTATACTTATATATCTCGTATAACATTACAGGTATTAAACCAGTTTGCCAGTCATGACAATGAATAATATCTGGGCATTTATTACTTTGCTGTAAGAACTGCAATGCTGCTTTACTAAAGAAAGCAAACCGCATATTGTCGTCATTGCAGCCGTAGTAACATCCACGATGAAAAAAGTTATCCTCAGAATGTGGCTCAATAAAGAAGCAAACTCGACCATGCACCCAACCGCAATATACAGAGCAATGAATTCTTCCACCATACCAGGGTACCCAGAGTTCGCGGTACGCATCATGTAATCCCCATATATGGTCATAGCGCATACAATCGTACATGGGAAGAATCAATTCGACACAATGCCCCTTGTTCTCTAACTCCCTACTTAGTCCGTACACGACATCGCCCAAGCCACCTGCTTTTATTACAGGCGCACACTCTGAGGCTATTTGTACAATGTACATTTTTTACCCCCCGGTTAATAAAAATTAATCTTATCCATCTTCTAAAATATATGCAATATGTACTTTAGAGCAAAACATTTCATATTAGCCCTCGCTACGTATCGTTTTGTAAAGATTTTCAAACTAAAGTATGACTATTTTCGATGGAGACGAGGCGCCTTGTATCCCAACTTTTTCCCGATACCAAAGCGAAAGTCAAATTTACAGTAGGGTGCGTGAAAGCTATTACTATCAATCAATGTAACGCAAAATTGTAGTGCTTTCACGCACCATTGATACATTAAGTGATGCTTGAAGTTGGTGCGTGACGCTTGAAGCCTTATAACTACGCTGAAATTTTTTCGTGGCGTCACGCACCCTACGTTAAAATTTTTTCGTGGCGTCACGCATCCGAAGAAATCATGATAATATTTATGCGTGATAAATGTTTTTGATATTTACGCTACTTTTTCAAAAAGAAAGTATGTTAATATTTTACAGATTATTGAGTAAAAAGCATTAAGAATTATTGAAAATTACTCAATAATCGTATCATGGACTCTTCTAAATTATCAGCAAATTCCCCTTTTGGGAATATAGATTCAGTTAGCGCTTTTATACCAAAGAATGACCTGATAGACAACCCAGGTTTTACTTTTGATTTTAGTAAGTCTTCTAATTCATCTTCAGGAGAAATATCGAATCAACAATATAATATACCTAGGTCTAATCCAAATCCTAATTCCATTTTTAGTAATCCTGCTACATACACAGATTTTAATGGAGACGGCAGAAAAGATTTATTGTGGCGTAATGATAAGACGGGTGAAACAGCTATTTGGATAATGGATGGCAAAAATATATCGGAAGGTAAGTTTGTGCCAAGTATGAGTTCAGACTGGGAGTACAAACTAGGTGATTTTAACCGCGATGCTAAAAGTGATATTTTTTGGCGCAACAAAACAACAGGTGAAAATAGCTTATGGATAATGGATGGTGGTAATGTTGCTACCTCCACTCAACTACAAACCATAGACTCTAATTGGCAACTAGATATTGCTGATTTTGATGGTGATGGTAAAAGTGATGCATTTTGGCATAATACTGCAACTGGTGAAAATGCAACTTGGTTGATGGATAATAATAACGTTAAAACCGCAGCTTATTTAACTCGAACAGAGGATTTAGGCTGGGAACCAACTATAGTTGATTTCAATGGTGACGGTAAAACCGATTTATTTTGGCGTAATCAAAAAACCACTGAGACCGCAGTTTGGTTAATGAATGGCACCGATTTTTCTGGTTCATTCCTACAAAAAATGGATACCAATTGGGATTATAAGATAGGAGATTTTAACGGAGACAGTCGAAATGATGTTCTGTGGCAAAACAAAGCTACAGGTGATACATCAATGTGGTTAATGAATGGAACCTTACTTTTCAGCAGTGACCTTGAGAAAGTCAATTCAGATTGGAAAGCTGATATCGGCGATTTTAATGGAGACGGTAAAACCGATATTTTTTGGCGTAATCAAAGAACTGGAGAAAATACAGCTTGGCTAATGGATGGTTCATCTGTTTCTACTTCAGCATTCTTGGCTAAAACTGACCCATCGTTGAAATATACTATCGGTGATTTCGATGATGATGGTAAGACTGATATTTTCTGGCGTGACACCACAAGCGGTGACAATAAATTATGGTTCATGAATGGTACCACTGCTTCGGAAAGTACCGTAATTAATGCTGGCTCCGAATGGAAAACCAATATTAGCTAGTAGCACAGGCGTCCCGCCTGTGTTTTTATCCAGACGGGGCGCCAATTAATAATTTTTTTTGCGATTATTTTTAGACGGTTTCAACTGGCGCCACAAACGATTTAACCAATTATTATTCTTACGGGATGTACGTTTAGAATTATTAGGTTTCATTCCTTGTTGTAAACGCGCTTCTTCTGTTATTGGTACTGCATTTTTATCAGGAACTATTTGTGTTCCGTATCTACGTGCATATACCTGTGTAAATTCGGCGCCGAAAAATAAAATTTGAGCAGCGTAGTTAACCCAAAACAAAATGACTACAATCGAACCAGCGGCACCATAAGTAGAGTTAAATGTGGCTCTCGCTAAGTAAAAACCTAGTAAATATCTACCAATTGAGAATAATAACGATGTTAACGAGGCGCCGATTAAAACATCACTCCAAGCAATTTTAACATCTGGAAGAACTTTAAAGATTAATCCGAATAATATAGTTGTAACAACAAAAGAAACAAAAAAGCTGACTAACTGCCAAATACCATCAATACCTGGTAATATATTTTGAAAATAAGCGATTGTAGCAGATAAAGCAGTAGTCATCACAAGTGAGACTAATAATAAAAACCCGATTCCCAAAATCATCGTAAACGATAGAAACCTTTGGCGAATCATGTTTTTTACTGCACGTCCAGGTTTGGGCTGTACTTCCCAAATTGTATTGAGTGAATCTTGTAATTCTGTAAATAGACCAGTAGCACCAAACAATAGAACAATTACACTAATAAGTGATGCAATCGTTCCTTGTCGTGGTTGACTTGCGCTTTGAATGGCACCTTGAATAAGAGCAGCACTCTCTGGACCTACTAAACCTCGAAGTTGTACTTCGATAGCACCTCTTGCAGCCTCTTCAGTAAATACGGCGCCGACAATAGCAATGATAATAATTAACAAAGGAGCGATGGAAAAGATTGTGTAATAAGATAATGCGGCTGCTAACCGTGAGGCTTTATCCTTTGACCACTCTTCAAACGTCTCCTTAAACAGACTTACAACTTTATTAAATATCAAGTGACTCTCCTTTACTGTCTAGCGTCAACTCCACTGAATTCTATTAATACTCCACACTACTGAGGTAAGCATCCTTCTACAGACACTTCTCATCGCAGTCAAAAGAAATAAATTATAGAGAAACCGGGTTTCTAGGGAGATCTTGATTTTTATAACAAGATTCAATAAAGAAACCCGGTTTCTGTAGGAGATTGTAATTTTTATAACAAGATTTAACAAAGAAACCGGGTTTTTAACTTATGTAAGTTAGCAAAACATTTTTTGACTACTGTATATATTGTAATGACGCAAAGAAGCGCTTTCCAGAGTTGTAATGCATACCGTTGTATCAACATGTAATGTGGAAGTCCGCATTTTCTCGGTTTATTAAGTAATCACAATCAAGGCAATATCTATAGATGTAAGTCAAAAATTGCTCAATAACAAAGCTTTGTAAGATAAAAAACAAAACGTGAAAATATGAGGGAAATAATGAACACAGCTAACTTAGAATTTTTCAACACAAACGAGATTACCGTAACCATACCTAAGCCATATCTTGAGAGATTGTATAATTTGCTCAAAGATAACGTACAAAACAATGACCAGTCTTCAAAAGCAAAAGATACTCAGTTACAAGACCGAGTGCAAAAAATGCTTCAACAGCGTGAAGACCGTGATATTTTGGCTTATTTAGATTGGGTGTTAAACCAAAATAGCTAGAATTTTGGTGACAGTAGTGCGTCAACTTGCGTCATGACCATTGCTGGAGTCACCGCTAATTTAGCAGACATCTGACGAAGATTACCTTCACTATTAAAACCAATCCATTCGGTTATAATTTTGTAATCTGAACTCAATACACGATGAAGTTGACGGTCTTGTGGCGCCCACCGTTCGACTTCACCATCAAGTATTACGATACTTTTAGTGTGTAGTGCAGCAGCCAAGTATGATACTAATATATTATTAGAAATTAAAAGTGAAGTATTAACGAAGAGCGCTGATAATGCTCCAATGCTGATTTTTCCTACTAAATTGACTGATGAAATTGAGGAAAGAGAAGCGACTGTGGCCGCTAAATTAGTTTGTTCTGCTGAACCTGTTAATACTACTTGATAACTGCGTTCTGTAATTGCGTCGGCAATTTTCGCTAAGTCTTCAGCAGACAAATGCCGTTGAAAATCATCTAAATGAATGCAGACATATTTATTTGGTGGTAGGTAATTTGCAGCTTCAATTTTGCTCAACTCAATAAAATCTGTTTGTAAAAGTGGAAATTCTAATTCGTCGTCTTGAACTGGGATACCTAAAAATTTCATTAATTGTAGATGGCGCCATATTTCCGGTTGGTTATCAGGATAGTGTATAAAATAGGTGGGGTCTGGACAATAATAACCGGGAATATAAAATCCGGCGTTAATACGGGCGCCGAGTAAAGAAGTAAAGCTATTTATAATAGTACCGTTATCGTGCATTTGTAACGCTAAGTCAAAGTGTAAAGCGTGAACTTTGGCTAAAAATTCTGGGATTTTTTCAACTGAGGGTGATTCTGGAATACCTGGATAGCCTGGAAATTCAATAAAATCGTCAATTAAGTGGCGCCATCGCTGTTTTATAATCTCTGGAGAGAATAATCCAATCAAAGTTATATGAGCATTAGGGAATGCTGCACGTAATACTCGCAAAGCTGGAATAATACACATCAAATTTTCCAAACCAGGCAACGCGCGCACTATTGCAATGCGTTCAATATGCTGTTTAAACAAAAGTTGATTCACTACCATGTATTGTTACCTGCGCCGCATCATTAAACAATATCCAACTATTTTTACCCCAAGTCATCGTGCTAACGGCATAATATACAATTGTTTTCTTTTATAGTAGATATAGTTAATCTACGACTAAAGGTATACAAATATTTGTAATTTATACCAATAGCAGTATGATTTATGACTCCTATATTTGCTAATTTATGCAAAAAGTCACTAAAATTTTATGCAATTAGCTAATAAAGTCGCATTAATAACGGGTGCAGGTTCAGGAATAGCCAAAGCGGCAGCAATATTATTTGCCAAAGAAGGAGCAAAAATTGCAGCGTTAGGGCGTACAAAAGACGAGCTTGAAGCAGCAGTTGCAGAAATAAATCAAGCCAACGGAGAAGCTATTGCAGTAATTGCTGATATTTCTAAAGTTGAGGATATGCAGCGAGCGACTCAAGAAGTTATTAATAAATGGGGAAGATTAGATATAGTATTTGCAAATGCTGGTATTAATGGAGTTTGGGCGCCGATTGATGAATTAGAACCCGAAGAATGGGATAAAACTATCGAAGTTAACCTTAAAGGAACTTTTTTAACAGTTAAATATACAGTACCTTACTTAAAAAAACAGGGTGGCTCAATTATTATTACCTCATCCATTAATGGTACACGCACCTTTAGTAAATCAGGCGCCACAGCATACGGATGTTCTAAAGCAGCACAAGTAGCATTTGCAAAAATGACAGCACTAGAACTTGCCAAACATAAAATTCGCGTCAACGTCATATGTCCTGGCGCCATAGATACTAATATATCTGAAAATACAGAACAAAGAAACTTAGAAAAAGCACAAGAACCCGTCGTATTTCCAGAAGGCAAAATTCCCTTAACCGACGGAGAACCAGGAAGTTCAGAGCAAGTAGCACAACTCGTACTTTTCCTAGCATCAGATGCATCCAACTTAATCACAGGAACAGAAGTTTGGATTGACGGTGGAGAATCTCTATTAAAAGGATAATATTGCAATTGTAGGTTGGGTGTAGCGACAGCGTAACCCAACACAACCAACATTTAATTTTTATTATAGATTTAACGAGTATCATGCATTTAAAGCAAAGAATTGATGACTCAGTAGAGCGAATGGAGGAAATTCTGAGGCGGGTTTTTCTGCCCACCCCACAAGAGATTTTGATTGTTTTTTATTTGGAAAAGAATAACAGTTTAATTTTCGTCGCGTCCGTGTACTTGTGCTGGTGGACTTGTTGCTTCGACTGCGGTAAATGATTCTAAGATTTTGTAGGTGTGGGATGCTCCTTTTGGAACTACCCATGAATTACCTGGTTCGAGTTTTACTACTTGACCTTCGATATGTAATTCTGCTGTACCTTTTATGACGTAACCAACTGTTTCATACTCGCGTGCTGTTGATTCTTTAGCTTCACCTGGTTGTTCGTCTTCCCAAAGTCGCATTGAAACGGTTTTTCCAGATGCTAAATATTTTTGTCCGAGTTGACCTGTGGGTGAGTAAGCAGAATCTACTTTTTTAACGCTTGTGTCAGCCATGATTATTTTCTCCTTTTATAATAGAAGCGGCACCTACTGTTATTCCTACTTTTGCTAAGGTTTTAAGACAATTTTGATGCAGTTGTCTTTTTTGTGTTTGAATATGTCGTAACCGTGCGGCGCCTGATCGAGTGGTAAAGTGTGTGTGATTACAAAGGTGGGGTCAATATCACCGTTTTGAATACGTTCGAGTAAAGGTTTTAAATATTTATGAACGTGTGTTTGTCCCATTTTAAAAGTTAGACCTTTGTTCATTGCGGCGCCCATTGGTAGTTTATCAACAAATCCAGCGTAGGCGCCTGCTATTGATACGTGACCACCTTTACCACAAGATAGAATGACTTGACGTAATGCTGTAGGACGGTCGGGTTCTATTTTGACGGCTTGCAAAACTTGGTCGTGCAATGCCATAAAATCTGTACCATGTGCCTCAAGTCCCACTGCGTCGATAACTGCATCTGGACCACGACCACCTGTCATTTCTTTAAGCGCTTCACCTACATCTAGTTCTTCGTAGTTAAGAACCTCTGCTTTACATATGTCTTTCGCCATTTGTAAACGTTCAGGAATACGGTCAATAGCAATAACTCTTTCGGCGCCTAACATAAACGCGCTTTTTATGGCAAACTGTCCAACGGGTCCACATCCCCATACAGCGACGATATCACCTGGTTTGATATGACAGTTCTCAGCTGCCATGTATCCAGTTGGGAAAATATCTGTTAAAAATAAGACTTGCTCATCAGTCATTCCATCAGGTATTTTGAGTAAACCTGTGTCTGCAAATGGTACACGCGCGTATTCTGCTTGTCCACCAGCGTATCCTCCGAAGATGTGCGAATATCCGAATAAACCCGAAGGTGAATGACCCATTATCTTCTCTGCTAACCATCCGTTGGGGTTAGAGTTATCACATAATGACCATAAGTCTTTATGACAGAAATAACAGTTTCCGCAAGCAATAGTAAATGGAACAACTACTCTATCTCCAATTTTTATGTTTTTAACAGATGTTCCAACTTCAACGACTTCTCCCATAAATTCATGACCTAATATATCCCCTTTCTGAACTGTAGGAATAAAGCCATTGAATAAGTGTAAGTCTGAACCGCAGATTGCTGTTGAAGTGATTTTTATTATTGCATCGCGCGGATTTAATATTTTTGGGTCTGGCACTGTATCTACTTGGACTTTATTGGTGCCGTGCCAGCATAGTGCTTTCATAATTATTATTCCTAATTTTTTATATTTCTTTTCTTTGTGTTTTTTGTGCCTTTGTGGTTTATACACTTGAACCACAAAGAACACAAAGGTCACAAACTAAGAGTTATGGAAGTTGGTAGTAACCGCTACGAGTACCTGTTACAGGTTCAACTGTTTTTTCTACTTGCTTTTCAGTCTCTCGTAAGAACTCTTTGGTCGCACGGGGTGTTTCTTCGTTCAGGTTAAGTTTTTCTGTTACTGTTCCAGCGGTTTCTTCGATTTTTTCTTTAATTTCTTCTATGATGTTGCCGCTGCTAGTTTTGTAGTTCTCGGTATCGCTACCAGAGTTATTTTGTCTGAGGCTTTTGTGAACATCATCATCTGGCACACCTTTATAGTATACGCCTTCAGGTGATACTACTGTTCCACCACTTTGTTGAGATTTGTTTTTAACTTGGTCTGGAACAGTACCGTCGTCAACTTTGGTTGTGTTGTACTCGGTATCGCTAGAGTTATTTTGTTTGAAATTTTTGTTGCTACCGCTACCGGAGTTATTTTGGTTGAAGCTTTTGTGAACATCATCTGGCGTACCTTTGTAGTATATGCCTTCGGGTGATACTACTGTGTTGTCAGCAATTGCTGGCTGGATGTTGTTGTAACCAAATTGAATTGTGAAGAATGTAAATGCTGCTACTAATAGAGTCAATGCTCTACGTAATATATTCATCGAAAAGTTCCTCCATTGGATAGATGTTGAAAATTTGAGCTTAATATCCGCAAAATCTGTCAAAAAGCTTGCCAAAAAACTTTCTTTACGGCTTCAAGACTACTTTAATACACTTATCTTTCTTTTGCTGAAATATTTCGTAACCGTGCGCTGCCTGGTCTAATGGTAGTTGATGTGTAACTACTTGTGATGGGTCTAATTTACCTTCCATTATCATGTCAAGCAGCTTATGCATGTACTTTTGACCATGCATTTGTCCCATACGGAAAGTTAAACCTTTATTGAATGCGGCTCCGAGAGGCACTTTATCTATAAAACCTCCATACACACCCATAATCGAGAGGGTGCCACCTTTGCGACAAGCTAACATCATTTGTCGTAAAACATGGGGACGGTCGGTTTCTAAGCGCAGTTTTTGTTTGGTTTGATCGTAAAAGTCTTCAAAACCTATGCCATGTGCTTCTAAACCTACAGCATCAATACAAGCATCAGGCCCACGACCACCCGTCATCTCTTTTAATGCTTCACCTGCGTCTACTTCTTCGTAATTGATAACTTCTGCTTTGGCAAATTTAGAAGCTAGCTCTAACCGTTCTGGAAAGCGGTCGATGCCAATAACTCTTTCGGCGCCCATCATATAAGCGCTAATCATAGCAAATTGACCGACTGCACCGCATCCCCATACAGCCACAGTATCACCAGGTTGAATATCACATAACTCAGCGCCCATATATCCTGTAGGAATAGCATCCGAGATAAATAGTAATTTCTCGTCGGGTATATCCTTGGGTACTTTAACTACGCCTACATCTGCAAATGGAACTCGTATATACTCAGCTTGGGCGCCTGCATATCCACCAAAAGCATGAGAATATCCGTAAATCGCTGAAGTGATATTACCGAATAATTTCTCTTCAATCCAACCTTCTGGAATAGAGTTGTCACATAGCGACCACATATCACGTGAGCAGTAGTTACAATGACCGCAACCAATAGTCGAAGGTACAACTACTCTGTCACCAATTTTTAGGTTAGTAACTTTACTACCAACTTCAACTACTTCTCCCATGAATTCATGACCGATGATATCACCAGCCTGAACGGTAGGAATATAACCACCATAGACGTGTAAGTCTGAACCACATATGGCAGTAGATGTAATTTTGAGAATTACATCACGCGGGTTGAGAATTTTTGGGTCGGGTACATTTTCGACCCGCACCTCATTTGCTTTGCGCCAACAAACTGCTTTCATATTTTTTATTTTGTTACTGTCCGCGTGGTTGTCCTTCAGTTGTGGCTATTTCCCCTGCTTCCATTAGCATTTTGAAGCGACGTAGGTCATCACCTATTTGCTGTTCTGGCTCTTCTCCAAAGAGTTTTGCGAAAACTGCTGTTAAGGCACCTCCTGGTGGGGTATATTCCATAACTACTTTAACTTCAGTACCTCTATCACCAGGTGCTTTTTTAAACCTTACAAACCCAGAGTTTTCCACATCGGCATCTTCTGCTGAAGCCCAAGAAATAAACTCGTTTTCGCGGTCTTCGAGAATTTCAGCATCCCATTCAATACTTGTACCTAGTGGCGCCGTTGCGACCCAGTGCGACCGTTTGTTATCAAGCACTTTAACTTCTTTGAGGTGCTTCATAAAATTGGGCAAATTCTCAAAGTTGTGCCAAAAACTGTATAACTCTTCAACAGCTTTATTAATAGTTACGGTTTTTTCAACTTTAATGACTTGCCCTATTCCTATAGCTTCTTGTGCTTGTTGAATAGTACTTTTTTTCTTTACACCTTGGTAAAGTAGGCCACCTCCAGCTATAGCAGTCAATACTCCTCGTAGTGAACGCTGCTTCAAGCCCATTAATACCATAGTACCACCACCAATTAACGAAGCCCAGCGTTCGGTATCGCCTGCTTCGTTTTGGTTACTACTAATATTTTCTGATGTTGATGCCACTTTTCTACTCCATACTTATTAATAATATTTCTGTTTGTAGAGACGTAATATATTCCCTGCGGGACACTACGTGAACGCGTCTCTACATAAACAAAAGGTCTACATAGTAACAGCGGCGCCAGCTGTTGGGTTAGCTGGTTTCATATCGGCGCCAACTTTGGCACGATATAATTCAACTAAACGCTGCTCGGACATCATTAAGTCTTTGACAATTTCTGCAAAAATAGCAGTTGATATTGGGTCAGTAGTAGAAGGCATTAAATTGCTAAGGTCGCCAATACCGGTTTGTACGTCACCTAATGCTGAACGTAGCTGGAATATATTATCACTACCTGTTAGCGCTGTTTTCACTTTTGCATACTGGTTAGCAATATTCGCAGTCAACGAAGGTTTTTCACCAAGTTGATTTAATCGCGCTTCTAAATATTGAATATGGCGCCCTTTATTTTGAATCATCTCTCCAAAGAGTGATTTGATTTGAGAATCAGATTCTTTTTGCGAATATTGTTCGAGTGCTTCGAGCGAATATTTTTCACCTGCTAAAGCTGTATTGAGTGCTTTAACTATTTCACCCTTGGTTGAACCACCCCAAGCATCAGCTAATTTCCACCATTCCGCGTCTTTATCACGTTCCGAAGGTAAAGCTACATCCTTACCACCATAGCCTAAGCGACTCAAAATTGCTGTACTAAATACAGCTAAGTCGCCAGGTTGACGTGATGTAATTAAATTACCATCAACTACTAATGCTTCATCCAGATAATTGGCGCCTGCGTTAATCATATCCTTACGGATAGCCATATATCCAGTGGCTTTCTTACCCTTAAGCAAGTCACCTTCTATCAATAACTGAGGCCCGTGACAAACAGCAGCGACTATCTTGTTTTGTGCCATCGCTTCCTGCACAAATCTTACTGTATTACGGTTACAGCGCATTTTATCAGGCGCCATACCACCAGGTATAATCACTGCGTCAAATTCAGCAGCTATAGCTTCGCTTGTCGTAGCATCGGGTTTTACAGAGACTTTGCCACGCTTACCTTTATAAGTCTCGCTCATTCGAGAACCGAGAACAACGACATCCATTCCTGCTTGCTTTAAAGCATTATAAGGTACCTCAAACTCCGCATCTTCTACATCTGCTTCAATGAGAATACCTATTTTCTTCTTATGATGACTATTACTTGACATATTGTCTCCAATTGTTGCTCTACAATATCAACTATGCTTTAACTTCATTTTTTACAGCAGGTAATATTTCGCTGTAATCATCAGAGAAATTTAAACGTACATCTTCAAACTCACCTGCGGATACTGCACTTTCCACAACACTAAATACCGCACGAGCGTGACTGGTCGCGACTTCCGTAGAAACACCTTCTTTTTCGCTCACCATTTTGATAAATTCATCACACTTGAAGTAATTCCCGTTTTGACCTTCACGTCCATGTAAAAACTCACCTAATTCTTTAGGTAGTTGTGAAGCTAAATCTTTCGCCTCATCACCAACAATACGTTCGCGAATAGTTTCCAATGTTGCACGAGTAGCATTTATCGCTTCTTCACGGGAATTTAACCCAGCTCCATCCTGTACTTTCTTAATAAACTCGTCGTACTTCATAATCTTGGTTGAGGATATATATTTTTAGTGCATTACAAATCTACATATACAACTCGCTTCAAGAAGAAATATATGAGCTACAAGTCTAAATAACCAATATAAGACATATCAATTATCCTTACTTATAGCCCATAAATATCAAGGAGCTAGTTGACGATTTTTGATACTTATTATGCTATCTATCAAATAATTTCAAAGCTTCGCTCTAAAGAGAGATATACTAATTTTTTACCGCCCAGGATATAATATCTAAAAAAAAGTCAAATTTTACAAAAATTAGTCTAGAATAAAATAAAAATATTAGAAATACTGTTATAAACAAAAAAAAACAGCTATGAGTCATGACATTCATAACTCATAACTATGCGTGAAGTGGCTATAGCGTGAATTGACAATTACTAGACTACGCATAATTCGCAAGTATATCTTCGCTCCAAAGGAATATCTCGGTGTATATGTATCTCTATCTAAAGTAGTACTTCTATTGGGGTATAGAGACTTGACGAAAAAACCTTATTGTGGAGTAGCGGTTGACGGCAATATTTGGACCCCGCATTAAGCGCGAAGATTATGAAGATAGAATTTAATCAATGTTGTTGTAGAGACATTACATGTAACGTCTCTACGTTTACGGCATAATTACGGCAAACGTGTGATGGTCGGTTGGTCGAGATAGTTATATACCAATTGAGAAACTTGACGAATAAAATCTCTAGCTTGCGGACTATGATGAGGTCTTCTCACTAAAATACCAGCCAAATATTTTCTACCCGAAGGTGTTTGAATAATACCCGCATCTCCCAGCACAAATCTTAAAGTACCAGTTTTGTGAGCAATATTGGCGCCTTTCCCTAAACCGGAAGGTAATAATCTACGGTTTTGGCATCGATACATTATATTTAAAACTTGAGTGCGACTCGCATCACTAAGTAAATTGCTGTTTGTCACTAAAGCTGATAAACGTACCAAGTCTTTCGCACTCGTTCTATTCGTTCCCCCAAAGTCTCCTAACATATTTCGCATTGCAGTCTGCTCAAGTCCCCACTTGCGGAAGCGTTGATTTAATTTTGCAATACCTCCTAAACGTTCGATGACCATATTGGTTGCAGTATTATCGCTAATAGTCATCATCCGAGTTGCCGTCTCTAGCAAACTAAATTTAGTTCCAGTCCGACGAAAACGCATATTCCCCGAACCACCCGCTAAATGTCTGCGCTGCATTACCATTGTTTCATCCAATCGAATTCTACCCGCATCAACTTCTTCAAACAATGCAATCAAAACTGGATATTTTATTGTACTGGCAGCAGGAAATATTTTTTCTCCATTAATATTTAAATAATCACCTGTTTGTAAATCTAAGAAAAAGATTCCTGGTGTCAGCGACTTGTAGCGATTCATCAATGTTTTGATTTGAGTTTCTAACAATGACATTTCTTGCCTTAAACTAATAACACCAGCAAATTTAGAATTATTTCTATTTACTTCCGGAACCGGGATAGGAACAGAGTTATTTCGCTCCGTTGGGGGAATGAATCGAAGTCCTGGTAATGGTATCGTATTTGTGCTGAATGAACTAGCTAGCTCGTTAACCTTTATTGTTTGCTCCGCTTTTACTGTGAATGGAAACAGGATAACACTTAAACAAGTAAGTAATAAAAAATTAGATTTCATGTGTATATTGTGTCAGGAACACAGAGATGTAACACGCAATCAAAAAAGCGTGTCATTAAAAAAATGCAATCGAGAAACCATCGTATTTAACAATATTTGTATTGTCAAGAATTCTATTTAACAGAAACCCGGTTTCTTTGTTGAATATTGTAATAACAATCACTATTTTGCGTAGAAACCGGGTTTCTATTTCTCAATAGCGAATGTTTATTGCAACTCGGCGCCGTTTATGAGTATGATGAATCGATATACCATAGCGAGTGAGTTGTAATTTATGTATACAGCAAATTCTCTCAAAGCCGAACTAAACTCCAAAGGGTGGCGATTGACACCCCAACGGGAAGTAATATTAGAAGTGTTTCAAAATTTGCCACAAGGAAAGCACCTAAGTGCAGAGGAGTTATTCGCTCTGCTGGAAAAGCGTCAAGAAGGAATTAGCTTGTCTACTATTTACCGTACCTTAAAGCTGATGACGCGGATGGGGATATTGCGGGAACTAGAGTTAGCAGAAGTACACAAACATTACGAACTTAACACATCATCACCCAATCATCATCACCACATGGTGTGTGCCCAGTGTAACATGACAATTGAATTTGAAAACACTTCAATTCTCAAACAAGCAACAAAGCAAGTAGAAAAATCAGGCTTAGAACTAATCGACTGTCAACTAACCATTTACACAATATGTCCCGAAGCAGTACGCAAAGGATGGCCAGCCGTTGTTTCATCTGACTGGGTATGTTCGCGTGCAATAAGAGCCGCAGAACTTGAAGAAGGCGCCTCTTTTTTATAAATACGTAGGGTGCGTGACGCCAATAAAAATCTTGCAACATAGCCCAAAATCAAATAGCGTCACGCACCAAAACTTGATATTCTCCACAAAGCGCCTCTTTTTTGTAAATGCATAAGTAAAATTATCTACAAATAGTGGTTGTTAGTAATTCTGCTTAGTGAACCTATTCAACACTGATAGGCATCAATTAAACATTAGTAATAGTACCTCAAGCTCTGACCCATATTATAGTACGCAATCGTACCAATATAGTGAAACTTACGGTTATGGTGATGCTAAAATCATGCCCATCAAAGTATGTGATGCAGACGGTAAGGCTAGTCATGAAAATATTGCCAAGGGCGTTATTTATGCCGTAGATAACGGCGCCAATGTCATAAATCTCAGTCTCGGCGGAATATATACAGAAGTACTAGCAAATGCAATCAAATACGCAACTGAGCGTGGCAGTGTTGTAGTTATGGCAGCAGGAATGAAGCCCAACAACTATCAATTTGAAAACGGTATCTCAATGGCCACGGCTTATGTTTCAGGAGTTGCAGCATTGATGTTAAATGCAAATCCTTGTTTGACTCCAGAAGAAATTCAAGCAATTATTACAGATACAGCAATTACCTAGCTCAAGCATCTAAATTCATAAATTATCGCACTGCCATATAGCTATAGATGAATTAACGTTAATCTAGTATCACGTCTTAAATTTTTGTTGAGTCTGCAAACCCTGCTGTATTTCTAGGGTAATGTGGTTCGAGAGTTAATTTAATTTACTCACAAAAGTATTAAATTACACCTTCAAATCACTTGAGTGCAGTAGGAGCGAATACCCGACTAAAGAGGGATGTCAATAGCTTCCTAAAGTTGGTCAGATGGTATGCAAAGCCTGTACCTCAAGGTTGACATGATTACAAAAGTTTTGGAGAAACATCAATGGGACAAGCAAAAGTAGGTGACACAGTAACAGTACACTACACAGGTAAATTGACTGATGGCACAGTTTTTGACTCTTCGTCAGGGGGCGACCCGTTAGAGTTTACAATTGGTACAGGACAGTTAATACCTGGATTTGAGGATGCAGTTGTAGGGATGAACGCTGGTGACTCAAAAACTACTCATATCCCCGTAGACCAAGCATATGGTACATATCGTGATGACATGGTTATTGAGGTAGACCGTGAACAAATGCCACCCGAACTAGAACCAGAAATTGGTCAACAGTTACAACTCCAGCAACCCACAGGTCAAGTTATACCCGTCGTTATCACCGAAATATCAGACTCTACCATTACTCTAGACGCAAATCATCCTCTCGCTGGCGAAGATTTAGTCTTTGATATTGAACTAGTTGGTATCGGCGCCTAAGTTTCGTAATATCGTAGGTTGGGTGAAGCCGCAGGCGTAACCCAACATACAGCAACTTGCAATTATTTTTCATCTTTGATGCCCAACGTCCCGAACGTTCAGGTGTAATATTCTCAGTACCACAGCTTTAGACTGTTGCATTTCCACTTATTTTTTTAGCAAAAAACTATTTATTTCCCATTCTAGCCACACTCTTTCTGGCTTAGTTAAAAAATTACAGGCTTTCAAATATTTTTGGGTTTTTAAAGTAATGTTTTTACTCCTTGCGTTAGAAACAGTGCTAACGTTTATTTTGATGTTTGTAATTTTTGGTTCTGGACTAGATAAACGGGCGCCTTCTGGGTTTGCGGGTTTAGCTATTGGGTTAACAGTTTTTGTTGAAGCTGCGTGTATAGGCCCCATAACAGGCGGCAGTATGAACCCTGCGCGCTCATTTGCACCCGCGTTAGTAGCAAGTATGTGGCAGCATCAGTGGGTTTATTGGGTGGCGCCGATTTTAGGGGCACAAATAGCTGTAATTGTATATAAAATACTTTCTAACCAGTTTCAAGACCTTAAGTAATTAATTGTTTTTATTTATACCTAATAAAATTATGAAAAAAGTGATGTTTGTCTGTAACAAAAATTCTCGTCGTTCGCAAATGGCAGAAGGGTTTGCGCGTACATTGGGTGAAGGTAAAATAGAAGTATCAAGTTCTGGTTTGGAAGCGAGTCATGTAGACCCTATGTCTGTTAATGTTATGTCAGAAATAGGTGTTGATATTAGTAATCAAAAATCAAAACCATTAAGTGAATTTAATCCTCAAGATTACGATGTCGTAATTTCTTTATGTGGATGTGGTGTTAACCTACCATCCGCTTGGGTGACTAGAGAAATATTTGAAGACTGGCAACTCGATGACCCAGAAGGACACGATATAGAAAAGTTCCGTACTGTCCGCGACCAGGTAAAGCAACGAGTGGAAAAATTGATAATGTAATATCACGTTAACACACTTAATTTTAATCTATACTAGGATATTTGGTGTGCATGGGGGCAAATGGCTAGGGTTGAGCGAACAATTTTGATTGTAAATCATTCCCGGATGGAGCAAGAGCTTTATCAAAGCTATTTGCTTCACGAAGCAAGCTTTGTTTACGATATTTGGCAGGCAGAGTCTAGGGACGAAGCATTACGGTTGTGCTGTCAGCAGCTACCCAATGTTATTCTGTTGGATTATTTTCTCCTTGATGGAGATGGGTTACAATTTTTGCTTGAATTGAAAACCCGTGTTGGCGAAAACTGTCCGCCAATAATTATGTTTAATAATTTAGGTAATGAAACTGTAGCAATTCGAGCATTTAAAGCGGGTGTAGAAGATTATATTCTTAAAAAAGACGTTACAGCAGAAAATTTAAGATATGTTACCAGAACTGCTATTGAGAATTTTCAGTTGCGGCAAAAGCAGCGTGCGAGTGAAGAACGCTACCGAGGTATTGTCGAAGACCAAACCGAATTGATTTGCCGATTTTTACCAGATTGTACTTTAACGTTTGTAAATCAGGCGTATAACCGCTATTTTAACTTTGCACCTGACACATTAATTGGTCAAAATTTTCTTAACCTAATTCCAGCAAGCCATCGGTCTATTGTGCAACAGCAAATTGCTGAATTAGCTTTATCACAGACTGAGAATGCCGTGATAACTCTGGAGCATCCTGTTCTTAAACCCAATGGCGAAATAGCTTGGCTGCAGTGGACAAACCGCGCAAGTTTTGATAAAAACGGTCAGCTTGTGGAATTTCAAGCAGTGGGGCGAAATATTAGGGCTCACAAACAAGTAGAAACAGCATTGCGAGAAAGTGAACAAAGGCTTTTGGCAATTATTGATAATTCTAAAGCTGCCATTTTCCTGAAAGATATGGAGGGACGTTATTTACTCATGAATCATGAGTGTGAACGTCTTTTTAAAATTACCAATGATTGGATTCGCGGTAAAACTGATTATGATGTTTTTCCAAAAGAAATTGCAGATACTTTACGCCTCAATGACCAACAAGTTATTAATAATGGCACCGCTATAACGCTCGAAGAAGAAGTTCCTCTTGAAGATGGTATTCACACTTATATTGCCGTCAAGTTTCCCTTGTATGATAGTGAAGGTGTACCGTATGCAATTTGCGGAATTTCTACAGATATTACTGAGCGTGCGCGTTTACAAGCGGAACGAGATAAATTACTTCATGAAGCACAAGTTGCTCGTGAAGCAGCAGAAGCGGCTAACCGTAGTAAAGACGAGTTTATCGCGATGGTTGCCCACGAACTACGCTCACCACTTAATTCTGTTGCTGGGTGGGTGAAACTTTTGCAAATGCGAGAATTTGATGCAGCTACTACCAAGCGCGCGCTTGAAGCTATTGAGCGTGGGACTCAAACTCAAGTGCAATTAATCGAAGATTTGCTAGATATTTCTCGCATGGTTCGCGGCGCCTTACGGTTAACGTTTGCCCCAGTCAACTTAATGACGGTGATACAATCAGCATTAGACACTGTGCGTCCAATGGCAGACTCTAAACAAATTCATCTTGAAACCCAATTTGCTGCAAACGCACAAGTATTGGGAGATGAAAATCGTTTACAACAAATTTTGGTAAACTTACTCACCAATGCTATTAAGTTTACACCTAAACAAGGCTTAGTTACCGTAGCTTTAGAATTGGTTGAGGAACAAGTACAAATTCAAGTTACTGATACAGGTAAGGGTATTAGTGCTGAATTCTTACCGCAAATTTTCGAGCTATTTCAGCAAGCACAAAAAAGTACAGGCGCCAAGGATGGGTTGGGACTAGGATTAGCAATAGTCAAGAATCTTGTTGAACTACATAATGGTACAATTACAGCACATAGTTTTGGCATTGGACTGGGAGCCACTTTCACCGTTAAGTTGCCATTACTACCAGTTGCTCCAGTTACAGTTGTTTCCGAGGTTCCAATCATTTCTGATGTGGCGCCTCTATCAGGTATGCGCGTACTGGCTGTCGATGATGAGCCAGATTCTCTCTCACTACTTCAGTTTATATTAGAAGATGCCGGAGCTGAGGTACAAACAGCTTCTAATAGCTCAGTTGCTTTAGCTCTGTTACCGCAATTTAGCCCTAATCTTCTAGTTAGTGATATCTCCATGCCAGAAATGAATGGTCATGAATTGCTACAAAAAATCAGAACTCTTCACCCAGATTTAAAAATACCTGCTATTGCCCTTACCGCTTATGCTAGTTCCTCAGATAGAGAATATGCGCTCCGCTTAGGCTTTGAGCAATACTTTTCTAAGCCAGTTGAGCCAGAACATTTAATACAAGGCATTGTCAGCTTAATAAGAAGGAAGGAAATTAATGCCTACCAATAATTCGATAGGTAGAACTTTCGCACGACGATTAATGTTCGCCGCGATTGGTACGCCTTTATTGGTGGCTTGGTTAAATAAAATTTGAAAAATTGCAACTCAAGATAGATGAGTTTGTATAAGTTGCGTGACGGTTGCCAACAATTGGAGTGGGTCAACAGGTTTAGAAATGTATTCCCAAAAGCCAGCTTTTAGTGCTTCCTCTTGGTCTTCTTTCTGAGCAAAAGCTGTGAGAGCAAGGGCAGGAATTTTTTGACCTTGTGGCAATGCTCTAACTCGACGTATTAATTCGTAACCATTGATTTGTGGCATTCCAATATCGCTGATAATTAGATTTGGAGGATTTGCGCTCAAGAGTTCGAGCGCTTGTAGCGGTAAGGGTACAGCCGTTACGATGGCGCCATCTTCTTGAAGTAAAAAGCGCAACAAGTCTAAATTATCTGGGTCATCATCGACTAAGATAATGCGAATTCCCATTAGCCCTTTATTAGAGCAAGCAGTAAGAGGTTCTTTTGATAGCGAAAGTGCGTTTTGATACTCTAAGCCAATTAAGGTTGCTGCATTATTACTCAATAAGGAAAACTGTGAAGCATCGGCGCCTAATATTTCAAAGTTCTCGAGCAAAGGTAACTTAACGGTAAATGTTGACCCTTGCCCCACACCGGGACTTTCTACTTCAACTTTGCCCCCATGCAACTCGACTAAATGACTTACTATTGCAAGCCCTAATCCTAAACCACCATATTGGCGTGTTGTACTGCCGTCGGCTTGTCGGAAACGTTCAAAGGCATGGGGGAGAAATTCAGGCGCCATCCCAATTCCAGTGTCTGTAACGCAAATTTGAGCTATTGGGGTGGTGTTACTATTACTGACAATCGATAAATCTACATCAACACGCCCACCTTCGGGTGTAAATTTGATTGCATTTGATAACAAATTCCAAAATATTTGTTCTAAGCGACTACTATCTGCAATTGTAGTTAGTGAAGGTAAACCGTGAAACTTAATTGTGATATCTTTTGCTTGGGCAGCAAAATGCAGTGTTTCAATTGCACATTTAATTGTGCTGGCTATATCAACTTTATCAAATTCTAACTTTAGTTTGCCTTTAATTACACTCGAAACATCTAACAAATCATCTACAAGTTTAATTTGCTGCTTTACATTACGTTCAATCGTTTCTAACGCTTGGGCAGTTTTAGCTGGTGTTAGTTTCTGCACTTTCATTAATTGAGTCCAGCCAAGGATGGGATTAAGCGGTGTTCGCAGTTCGTGGGAAAGCGCTGCTAAAAATTCATCTTTGAGACGGTTTGTGTGGCTCAGTTCTTCGGTTTGCGCGCGCAGTACTTGTACGACTCGCGTGTTTTCTATCAGCGTCCAAAGACGAGCCACGGTTTCTTTGAGCAGAGTAATTTCGTCTTGGCGCCAATTCCGTACTGTTTTGGCATTAACTACAAGCAGTGCTAGCCAATTTCCCTGGATAACACAAGGAACTGCGACATAAGCACTCATGCCATAGGGAATATAGTTATCAACGAAGGGCGCCGTCTCCGGATGGGTAGTAACATCTGCTACCACAACAGGTTGACCTGCGTGGTACAGCTTGATTAGGTTAGGTAGAGCAAAGTCTGACAATTTATAAGTCCCGATGACACTAGGAATATCATTTTGCACAAACCAGTCTTGCTTAACGAACGCTAAATTTGCTTTGGCATCAATTTCATTCCACACACAACGGTCAACATTGAGGTATTCGCCGACGCTGCTCACTACTTCCCAAGCCATTGCATCTGCATCGGAGAGTTTCCGCAACCGCGAATCGAGTTTGGTAAGAAATTGCTCGTTGAGTTGAGCGATTTTGCGCTCATGAATATCAGTGGAAGTGCCATACCAGCGTTGCACTTGCCCAAATTCATCCATCACTGGGATACTACGAATTAAAAACCATCGATAGGCGCCATCTATTGAACGCTTTAACCGTCCCTCAAATTCGTACTTTTGTTTTGTTTCTTTTGCGATTGCCCATTGGTTAAATAAAAGCTGTGCTTCGTCGGGATGAAAACACTCTCGCATGATATTGGCATCGCGACTTTGCTCTAATGTAATACCCGAAAATTCGCACCACTGGCGGTTGATGTACTCCAACTCTCCCAATGCATTTGATGTCCAAACGAATTGTGGCATCGAGTCGCTTAGTTCTTGCAACTGTTGTTCTTTATCACGCAGGGTAATTTCTGCCTGCTTGCGCTCAGTAATTTCCTGAACAACGGCATTAATGCCAATAATTTTTCCTGAAGTATCTTTTAAAGGAAACCAGCTTTGAATCCAGGTACGCTGTATGCCAGGTTGTGCAGGTGTCTCACCGTTAATTTCTAAATCTAGTAGCGGTTTTCCTGTTTCGAGAATTTGACGAAACAGTGGTTCTGTTGTGTCTGCCAAGTCTGGTACAATTTCACGAACAGTGCGACCAATATGTTCTTTAATTGAGATACCATTAATTTCTGCTAGCCGTTGATTAAGCCGTACAAAACGCAAATCGCAATCAAGTATAGCTAGACCAATAGGTGCTGTTTGGTATATTGCCTCTATTTCTCCTAACTGGCGCCGAATGATTTCTTGATTTTGATCACGCTCGGTAATCTTTACCCGATTGATAATCATAATACTTTGCCCGATTAGGAAAAGCGAAATTAGGAACAGCAATACTGACATTAACAACAACCCAGGCATTACTTTATTTTTCCTTTTACCAAATTAATAATTGCTGCAACTAAGTCAACAGGTTCTACAGGTTTAGTCAGGTGTCGTGCAAACCCAGCCTGCAACGAGCGTTTTTGATGGGTAGTACTAGCATAAGCAGTGAGTGCAATAGCCGGGATTTGCCCTTCTGGATACGACTTCATTTTTTGTACTAATTCATAGCCATCACTTTGTGGCATGACAATATCACTTACCACAATATCATGTTTGAACTGGGGTAAGCGTTGGAGTGCCTCAAAACCTGATGTTGCTGATTGTACTTCGGCGCCAGTTTATTTTAAAACATAGATAATTAAGTTAAGTATATCCACTTCATCATCAACTACGAGAACACGAATTCCAGCCAAACAAGCCTCTTCTGAAACAACTACATTGTCTGGAGACTCTTTTACAGAATCTTTTAGCAGTGGCAATAGTGCTTGGGTATTACGCTCAATAGTTAAGAGCGCTTTTTTAGTCGCGGCAGCATCAAAATTACGAGTACGTAACAATTACAAATTCATCTTTACTACGATTGGCGCCTTCTGCTTCTGCCAAAAGCTTTTCGCGTTCCTGTTCCCGTGGCGATATAGCTCTCGGTTCGCTAAAGACAAACAACTAGAATTAGTGGCGCCAATTTTAAAGAGGGTCTGTCTGTGACGACGCACCCAATCGATATGCGTTTTAATATACCAAGTTACCTGTACCTGTTAACTGACGTAAAGAATTAAGGCAATAGGGACAGTCACAGCCAAATAGCTTAATTGCAGCATCGCTCTCTTCTTCTGTAAAATCTAGCATTGCAACATTTGTATTTGTTACCCCATTCACAACAGTTTGCGATACAGAAGGTTTGGCGCCTGGGCTTCTCTCAGAGTCACGAATACAAATAAAATTATGATGTCCGTGAGGATTGGTTATACATGTTTTATTGTCGCGTGTATGAATTAATTTCTGCTCTAGACGTGCTTCCGCTGCGTGTGCAGGATTAATTACCGATAGTGTTGACATTAATGAGGTAAACACTGTAGAACTTGAAAGTAAAATGAGAATGAATTTCTTGTTCATAGCCTTCCTTAAAAAAACAAGCCTGACCGCCTAGATTATTCGATAACCTATGTCATGGTCAAGCTATTAATTAACAGAATACCCGTCCTTGACTAAAATAGGCGCCTAAATGTTTCTCAATTTCTCAAATTTTTATTTTTATAATTTACATGGTCAGATGTAACTATACACGTTATAATCACTAAATTTGCACTCAAAAATTATTTGCTTTTTCGGACACTAAAGTTCATAATCATAATTTATTTCAACTGGCATATCTTGAAATGGGGATATATCATATATTCTTTGGGTATACTTTTTCAGGATTATCATCAAAGGTGTAAAAAATGTTAAGTAATATTTCAATATCATCACGAAAGTGGCGCCTAATCAATTTGAGTTTAATGACGTTTTTAAGCTTTTACTTAGTTGTCGGTTCAGAAGCAAAAGCACATGCAATGCACATTATGGAAGGGTTTTTACCGCCAGAGTGGGCAATATTCTGGTTTGTAGTTGCCTTGCCGTTTTTTGTATTAGGTTTACGCAGCATCACACGCATCACCAACGAAAAACCTGAGTTAAAATTACTCTTAGCATTATCAGGCGCCTTCACATTTGTACTATCTGCATTAAAAATACCCTCAGTCACGGGTAGTTGTTCGCACCCAACAGGTACAGGACTAGGCGCCGTTTTATTTGGCCCACTAACAATGTCAGTATTAGGGACACTAGTATTAATATTTCAAGCATTATTATTAGCACACGGTGGTTTAACGACATTAGGTGCCAATGCATTTTCAATGGCAATAGTTGGGCCAATCGTTGCCTTTTGGATATATCGTTTAATTGTGCCAACAGGTAAACAAAGATTAGCAATATTCTTAGCATCTGCTGTAGCTGACTTAGTTACATATATAGTCACATCTATACAATTAGCCCTAGCATTTCCTGCCGCAACAGGTGGTTTCATTGCCTCATTTCTAAAATTCGCAGGTATTTTCGCAATCACACAAATACCATTAGCTATTAGTGAAGGATTACTAACTGTTTTAGTATGGAACTGGTTGACTAATTATGGGCGCCAAGAATTAGAAATGCTGAATTTAATAAAGAAACCTGGTTTCTAGAAACCGGGTTTCTCTGGTTCATTACAATATAAAAGGATTTATTATGTCAAACAAAACCAACAACTGGTTACTATTCCTTGGAGTCATAGCACTAGCAGTGGCGCCATTATTATTCGTAAAAGGAGAATATACAGGTTCAGACGACAAAGCTAAAGAAGCGATAACCGAACTACACCCACAGTATAAACCTTGGTTTCAACCTGTATTCGAGTTACCTAGCTCAGAAGTTGCAAGTTTGTTATTCTCGGTACAAGCAGCAGGTGGTGCAGGTGTAATAGGTTACGTAATAGGTCTATATAAAGGACGCACCGAAAGCAAACAACGCAATGAAAATACAGATAGACACACTGGCATACACAAATAAATTGCGGTGGTTGCCAGTTAAACATAAATTAATATTAGCAACCACTCTTTTTATAATTACTTATGTTTCTCATCCCCCTGTACAAATCCTAATTTCTATCTGGATGAGTATTTGGATTGTCGGATACGCACGTATTCCAATAAAAACTTTTTTGAGATTAATTTATGTTGCTTTGTTATTTTGGTTAACAAGTGTACCTGCTTTAGCTATCAATGCAGTTAATACTACTGATTTAACCAGCATACAACTTGATTCATTAGCAGGTTTCACAATTGGCTCATACTATATATATATAAGTTCTCAAGGAATAATTCAAGTACTTACAATATTAACGCGGGCATTGGCTGCACTTTCGTGTTTATACTTTATCATGTTAACGGTTCCTTTTGCTGAATTGCTGCAAGCTCTACGTAAATTTGGCTTTCCCCAACTTTTAACAGAACTATTATTATTAATGTATCGTTTTATTTTTGTTTTACTAAACACAGCAAGCGAACTATGGACAGCACAGCAAGCAAGGTTTGGGTACCGCACTTTTAATTCTGGCATGAAAAGTTTAGCGCTATTAATTGGACAATTATTTCAACGCACAATTCAAAATTATCGTCAAATGTCATTAAGTATAGAATCGCGTGGTTTTAATGGAGAATTTCGTGTTTGGTATCCAGAACGCTATAAATCATCCAAGCGTTATTTAATAGAATCTATTTTAGGCTGTACATTATTAATTATATTAGAAATTTTTCTTAGAGATATTTAACAATGCATGAATATTTACTTGAACTTGAACAGGTATATTATACATATACAGGTGCCAAGAAAAACGCCTTAAACGGATTAACATTAAAAATACCCATAGGTAAGAAGTGCGCGTTAATTGGACAAAACGGTTGTGGCAAAACGACTTTATTTTTACTAGCAAACGGATTATATAAACCTAACAAAGGTTCTGTTATTTGGCGAGGTAAACCAATACAGTATAATCGTAAATCTTTAATGCAACTGCGTCAACAAGTTGGTTTAATCTTCCAAGACCCCGAACAACAGCTAGTTGCCTCAACCGTCGAAGAAGATATTTCTTACGGTTTGTGTAATTTAAATTTACCAGAATTAGAAATTAAAACACGAGTCGAACAAGCATTAGAAGAGTTTGACCTCATAGAACTCGCACAAACACCAGTTCATCATATGAGCTTAGGTCAAAAAAAACGAGTTTCTATAGCAGACGTAATGGTATTACAACCCCAACTACTTCTTCTCGACGAACCAACCGCATACCTAGACAAATTACATTCCCGTAAACTTATAACAACTCTAAAAAACATTCATCAAAATGGTACAACAATACTGATGGCATCGCATGACCTCGACTTAATATATCGTTGGGCAAACTGGGTATTTGTCATGGATTCTGGAGTATTAATATTAGAAGGAGAACCCAAACAAGTATTCAACCAGCGTAACATCATTGAAAGCTTAGATTTAGAAGTGCCGCTCATCCATGATATATTATCCACTCTCGAAACTAATGACGAAAAAACCTTAGAAAAATTAAAATATCAAATATCCAAATATACCCTTTAAGGCGCCCACAGAAGAATTACCTTAAATGTGATACTATTGAGCCTGGTTATTTGGGTACAAATGTATGAAAACTCGAATAAAAAAAATTAGAGTTAAAAGAAAGTTCTTTTGGCGCCGATTAATACTAATATCACTTATTATCGGTAGCAGTATATTAACTTACACACTATTAAGTAAACGAAATCAACAAGAAGTATTTGGGCAAGCGCAATATCCTATTCAAATGCCACCAGATACTTTGTCATCCGAAGTATTAAATCAAACATTACCATCTCCAACAGAGGCGTCAGTACATAGTATATCTTTTAACGCACCATCAAATTTTGCTGGAACAGTAGTACATGACGTAAAACTTCCTAAAACAGAGAAATATGTAGCTTTAACGTTTGATGACGGTCCCTGGCCTAACACCACAGACCAAATATTAAAAATACTGCGTCAAAATCAAATCAAAGCCACTTTCTTCATGATAGGACAAAACGTCAAAATTTATCCCCAGCAAGCAAAAAATGTACTGACAGACGGTCATGTTCTTGGCAACCATACATGGCACCACTGGTACATGCATATGAATCCACAGTTAGCAGCGTCTGAAATCGAAAGTACAGTAGACATAATATACAAAACTACAGGCGCCAAAACAACTCTATTTCGTCCACCCGGAGGAATTTTAAACAACGGTTTAGTAGACTACGCTAAAAATCAAAACCACTCAGTTATTCTTTGGTCCGCAGACTCCGAAGACTATCGTATACCCTCTGTAGCAACATTAATTCAACGAGTCATGAAAGTGGCGCCGGGTGGTATAGTACTTATGCACGATGGAGGAGGAAATCGTAGTCATACAGTAACAGCTTTACCACAAATTATAAGTAAACTTAAACAACAAGGCTATAAATTCGTTACAGTTCCAGAACTCTTAGAACTGCAAAACAAACAACAAACACCCACAGCAGCGATAAAATAATTTAATAAAATTACCTGACTTATGGAAATAAAGGACGATTTGAAAGTCTATCTTCATTTAAAGCTTGTTGAATAAATTGTAAAGTTTCATTTTGTTCTTGCTCGTCTCCCTCTTCTTCCCATGATTGTAACAATTCACTAAGAGCTTGCTGACGTGCCGCTTTGTGTTGAAAATCTTCATCACGAATTTGATTGATGACAGCATTCCACGTTTGATTAGAAGATGATTGATTTTGAGATAGCAAATTTTATAAAAATACCTGTACAGATTTATTTTAGCATCTGTAGGGTGCGTCACAGCTACAACAATTTTCAGCAAAGCAAAAAATCTTTCTGCTGTGACGCACCCCTCAACGTTAATGTCACTACTGGTTCTAAATAAAGTTGGATAGCTTCACGGATATTTTCTAACGCTTCTTCTTCGGTTTCACCTGCTGAAACACAACCTGGTAATTCCGGACACCAAATTGCCCAGTCACCAGTTTCTTGGTCTTGCTCAAGAATTACACGCCATTTCATCTAAATAAACCTTTCTTATCATATTATTAGTATTAATTTACCACAGAGACACAGAGTTCGCAGAGGCAAGTTATATAGTTTTGTAACAATGTATATAACCTGCATAAATTCACTTCGGTAGAGACCAATAAAAGTACAAGCAATTAAAACTAATTATTCAGGTACTATTATATGCTGAAGAAACTTGAGAAAGCCGCACTTACATCCGTTGGTCTATTTTGTGTTAATATGGCGCCAACATGATTCTAGACCAACTGAGAATTTTACTGTATATAAAAGCTTTTATCCGTCAACTTGTAGACTTACTTTAAATGGAACTACATACTTTTGTGATTATGTAGTTGTAGGAGCTTTCAATGATGGTAGTGGTAATTTAAAGCTATGTTCACAACAATATTGTTTAATTTTAGAACTAACTGCTTCTCAACTCGCAAATGTTGCTTCACAACGAGACTTCTATGTTTATCAGATGTCATGGCAACAAGCAAGCAGTATCGTTTCTGACTGGAACTCTTCGATGCGTTGCGGTATTAGTAGCACTGATGGTATCGGTTGTATCGGTACTTCTGACAACGGCGCCGTGCAATATATACACAATAACGCATCATTGATATACCATTGATGTAAAGACGTGATTTACACGTCTCTACAATAACGTCCAATTTTTAATTTACCCGGAACTGCTGATTTATATTTTGTATCTAACCTTTAATCAAAAGTCACCAAATATTTATTTATTAAGTAGTGGTTGCACTGATGATTTTTAGTTTCTATGTACGCTATTTTGCAATTAATGCTTTGAATGCCTAATGGGGGTATCTAAAATGACACCGGAGGAACACAGTAAAGAACTCGAACGTATCGAACGCGAAATTCGTCAGCGTGAAACTGAATCACGTTTACGCGATTTAGAGTCAAAGTCTAATAAGCAAGAGATTCAATTTTATCAAACTAGCAGAGTTCCGCATAACCAAAGCGAACAAGCGAAGGGAAAATTATGGAAACCCAAGGTAATTCTAGGGTTAAAGTTATTTGGTGTTGGGGTTGTGGCACTTGCTTTGGTTAGAGTTGCTGTGGTTGTTGCTAATTTGCTAATTGTGGGAACATTATTATTTGTAGGGTATAAAGTGTTTTTCGATAAAAAGAAAAATATATAGGAAGGATTATTGAAGATGGCAGGAAATGGGACTGATACTTTTCTCAATGATTTAGAGCGTGTAATTCAGGTACGCGCACAAGTTGCTGCATCCCTTGATAAAATGGCTGATACCATTAATCAAGCTGAGGTATTGGGGGATAGCACACGTGATATTGATGATATACGTGTGGCAAGTAATAATCTCCGTACAGGAGTATTTCGCTTAATGGTGTTGGGTGATATGAAGCGAGGTAAGAGTACTTTTCTTAACGCTTTGATTGGAGAGCGGATATTACCCAGTGACGTTAATCCTTGTACTGCCATCTTAACTGTACTTCGCTATGGCGCTGAGAAAAAGGTCACGGTTCATTTTGACGATGGCAAACCACCTCAAACAATGGACTTTGAAACCTTCAAGGTAAAATATACCATCGACCCTGCCGAAGCAAAGAGGTTAGAGCAAGATAATAAACAAGCTTTCCCTGGTGTTAGTCATGCCATAGTGGAATATCCTTTACCTTTGCTCGAAAAAGGAATTGAAATTGTCGATAGTCCTGGTTTGAATGATACTGAAGCACGGAACGAGTTATCATTGGGCTACATTAATAACTGTCACGCTATTCTATTCGTTCTACGTGCGTCACAACCTTGTACGTTAGGTGAACGACGATATTTAGAGAACTATATTAAAAATCGTGGTCTTTCTGTATTTTTCCTGATAAATGCTTGGGACCAAGTAAAAGAAGCACTTATTGACCCCGACGATGAAGACGAGTTACGTGAAGCTGAAGAACGGTTACGCAAAGTTTTCCACGCTAACTTAGCAGAATACTGCGATATCGATGGTCATAATATATATGATGAACGAGTATTCGAGCTTTCCTCTATCCAAGCGCTTCGTAAACGCTTAAAAAATCCTCAAGCTGATTTAGATGGTACAGGATTTCCACAGTTTATGGGCGCCTTAAATACTTTCCTCACCCGTGAACGTGCTGTTTCAGAACTACGACAAGTTCGTACACTCGCACGTACTGTAAGTAACAACACTAAAGAAAGTGTCGAACGACGAATACCTCTACTTGAACAGGGTGTTGAAGAACTTCGGAACCGAATAAACTCCGTTGAACCCGAATTTAATAAACTTACCATTATTCGTGACGACTTCCAAAAAGAAATTCTCAAAACCCGTGATATCCAAGCACATAATATCTCCGACTCGTTCCGCAGCTACGTTTTAAACCTGGGTAATACCTTTGAAACAGACTTTCTGCGTTATCAACCAGAGTTAAATATACTCGACTTTCTCAGCAGTGGTAAACGCGAAGCATTTAATGCTGCACTCCAAAAAGCATTTGAACAATATATTACAGATAAACTTGCTGCATGGAGTCTTACTGCTGAACGCGATATTAATAGTGCTTTTGTACAGCTAGGTAGAAGCGCAGCTAAATACGGTGACTCATATAATCAAATTACCAATCAAATCACCGAAAAACTCACTGGTGAAAAAGTTCAACTCAATACAAATGTATCGGGTGAAGAAGATGCACCAAGTTGGGCAAAATGGGCAATGGGACTTTTATCGTTATCTAGGGGTAATTTAGCAGGTTTTGCAATGGCAGGTGCCGGATTTGATTGGAAGAATATATTATTAAATTATTTTACAGTATTAGGTGTCGGTGGATTGTTATCTACCGTTACTGGTATATTCCTAGGACCAATAGGTTTTGCAGTACTTGGTTTAGGTGTAGGAATGTTACAAGCAGACCAAGCACGAAAAGAGTTAGTCAAAACTGCGAAGAAAGAACTTGTTAAGTATTTACCCCAAGTAGCGCAGGAGCAATCTAAAACAGTATACGATGCTGTGAAAGAATGTTTCGATGCTTATGAGCGTGAAGTGAGCAAACGGATAAACGAGGATATATCATCACGTAAGTCTGAACTCGATAACTTACTCAAACAGAAAGAAACACGCGAAATTAATAACGAAGCTGAATTAAAACGGTTGAACAAACTCACTGAAAACGTGTTCACCCAATTAAACAACATCGAATCAGCTTTCTCTAATCTCCTCACATATTACAACTAACTCTTCTCCCCGATACGGGGAGATTTTAAAACCGGGTTATATGCAAGATTTAATAAACATCCTTAAAAATATATCAAAGTTACTCAACCATGATGTAACTGCCATTTGTAACTATCTTACCAATCCCAATTTTCGCATTGCGGTATTTGGACCCTTCAACCACGGCAAGTCTACATTATTAAATGCCATGTTGGGTAGCAAGACTTTACCCATCGATTTAATTCCAACTACAGGCGCCGCTATTACAGTAAAATATGGTACAGATATACGAACTCGTATTTTACTTAGTAATGGGAGTGAGATATATCGTAGCGGTACAGATATCCTCAAAGAGTTTGCTGTTTTAGATGGTAATAGACGGATGCGAGGTGATGTTACCTCTGTGGAAGTGTTTTATCCCCATCCATTTTTAGAAACGGGAATTGAATTTCTTGATTTACCTGGTACTAATGACCGCGAAGCACAGGATAATTTAGTTAAAGAACAACTTTTAGGCACCGACTTAGTTGTACAGTTATTAGACGCTCGCAAGTTGATGACTTTGGGTGAGCGTGAGAATTTACGCGACTGGTTACTCGATAGGGGTATTAAGACAGTTATTTTTGTCGCTAACTTTATTAATTTGCTTGAACCCGATGAACAAAAAGAGGTGCAAAACCGTTTACGGTTCGTTGCCGAAAGTTTTCGTGCGGATATTCCACCCGGTTTTAGTAACTTATATCGAGTTGATGCATTACCCGCTTTACGTGCGAGAATTAAGGGTGATACTAATTTGGCTAATAGTAGCGGGTTAGTGGAATTTGAAACAGCGCTGCAAAATGTGGCTACTATACTCAAGCGTAACCGAAAAGAGGTTGTGGCGCCGCGAGTTATAGCAGTAACACAACAGTTTCAGCAAGCTTTGCAAGCAAAAATAACCCCCCTTGAAAACGAGATTAAAAAAATCACCGATAAAAATAATGCTGCGAATGAAATTAAAAGACGTGCAAAAAGCTTGATACAACAAGGTTTTTCTCAAAGTCTTAATAAAGTACGTTCGCATTTAGAGTTGAGTAAGCTGCGGGAAAAATATCAAAGTGATGCAGCTGTCGCTTTAGCACAAGAAAATTTTACCACTTGGGAAAATACTTTTAAATCAGATTTGAAGAATTTACAGCTAGCAGTCACTAAATGGTTAGACCAAGCTTACGAGTTTTTCTCATCTCAGCAAAAAGAAGATTTAGTATTACCTTTACCCAAACATCCTAAAGTAACTCTACCACCTCGTACTAATAATAGTAGTGATTTGAGTGAACCTGGTTCATTAGCAGTAGGTAGCGGTATAGGTTGGGTTCTTGGTGGTCCATTAGGCGCCGCAGTTTTAGGTAGTATTGCTTATTTAGCCAATAAAACCATTCAAGAACAAGGAAAAGAATTATCTACTCAATCATATCATCAACAGGTTGCAACATTATGTTTGGATGCAATCGATAATTATCTGAGTAGCTTTAGTCGTGAAAGCTTATCTATATTAAATGACTACGAACGCAAAGCAAACCTCGTTATTCGTTTTGTCGAACCTACCGATACATCAGATATTATCCAGAAGCGTCAAGAATTGCAACAGTGGCAAAATACTTTACTTCAACTCAACCAAGCACTAGAAAACAATTTAGGAATATCAACACCGAATCAATACAAAGTTGCAGTAACTAATGAAGTAACTAAAAATACAAATACTCAAACAGTATATCGTTCTCAAGGAGTTGGTGCCAAAGAATCTGTAGGAATACCGAAGCAAAATCAAACACCTGTTCCCGAGGCGCCATTACCAAAACAACCGTTACCAAAAACAAGTGTAGCAGAAGTTGAGGCAAAATTCCGCAATTGGGAATTAGATGAAGAAATTGCACGAATGAAAGCTAATATGGGTGTGCCAGGTAATCAAAAACCAAACACCCCTCCCATTAATATCAATCAAACGTATAGCCTAAGTGTGTTAGGGTTAAAAGAAGGCGCCTCAATTACAGATATTAAACAAGCATACCGAAAACTTGTAAAACAATGGCACCCTGACTTATTCACAGATAAATTACAACAACGACAAGCACAAGAAAAAATGCATCAAATTAACGAAGCATATAATTTATTATCAGAAAATTAATTTTCGCGCGACAGTTGCACAGGTGTTCTGCCTGTGCATAATATTTTTTACCATTCAATATAGGGTAGAGGTTGGAATCAATATGCACTTTTGGAAATATTTCTACTTTTATTTTTTAAATCAACAATAACGTTTACCAGATGCTCTGGGTCAACTGGTTTGGTAACATGTCTTTGAAATCCTGCTGCGAGTGCTTGCTGTTGATTCATTTCTCCAGCATAGGCAGTCAGTGCTACAGCTACAATTAGTGCGTTTTGCCCATATCTTATTGCCCGAATGTGTCGTATCAGCGCGTAACCGTCCATTTGAGGCATTCCAATATCGCTTAGAAGCATATCAAACTTACTTTGCTCAAAAGCTTGTATAGCTTGGACTGCATTTTCTACTGATGTAACCACGGCGCCGCTTTGCTTTAATATAAAAGCAATTAAATCCCGTGTGTCTGTTTCGTCATCGACTAGCAAAATTCGCACTCCTGCAAGGCAAAGGGATGGGTGCATGGTCGATAATAAACTTGATTCAAGTTCCACATTTCCAGAGTTTCCAGACTTTAAAAGCGGTAATTTAACAGTGAATGTAGCTCCCTGCCCAACTCCAGGACTTTCTACTTTCACAGTTCCCCCATGTAGCTCTACCAAATGATGAACTATTGCCAACCCTAACCCTAGTCCTCCAAAGGTTCGAGTTGTTGTACTATCAGCTTGACGGAAATATTCAAATACGTAAGGAAGAAAGTCCGAAGAAATGCCTTTGCCATTATCGCTAACTTGAATTTGAGCTTCTTTATCTACTTTGCTAAGTTGAATTTTTACGTTTCCCCCAGAAGGAGTAAATTTAACGGCGTTAGAAATTAAGTTCCAGACAATTTGCTGTAAGCGAGTAGAATCTCCTAGAATTTGCAGCACATCTGAATCAAAAATTTTTTCAACTTGAATTGATTTGGCTTCTGCCGCTAACTGTACGGTTTCCATTGCGGCTGTAATAATTGAAGCTAGGTTTTGAGGCACCACGTTAAGGCTAAGTTTACCACGCAATATGCGAGACACATCTAACAAATCTTCAATTAGTTGCACCTGTAACTTGGCGTTACGCTCAATTGTCTCCAAACCATAAGCCGTTTTTTCGGCATCTAATTTACCTTTACGAAGCAAGTTAGACCAGCCCAAAATTGGATTCAGGGGTGAGCGCAACTCATGAGAGAGTACCGCTAAAAACTCGTCTTTAATTCGATTTGCAGTTTCGGCGGCTGGCTTCTCGCGCATCTTGCTCTCGTTGTAAAATTTGCTCTCGCTCGATTTCAATGAGCTTACGCTCAGTAATATCACGTGTTGTTCCTGCCACTCCTTCTACTGTACCGTCCAAAGCAAGAAGCGGAACAAAAATATATTCGTATGCTCTTGTGCCAAACGCGCTTGTATACGGGGTTTCGTCTTTGACTGATTGACGTGTAGTAATGACTTCTTGAATTTGTCGTTGTAATCGCTCGGCAAAATCTGTTGGATAATCTAATTCAAAAAAGTTTTTACCAACCAACTCAGCTAAAGTTTTTTGCAAAATGTTTAGCAATGACTGATTAGCGTAAGTAAAGCATCCCGATAAATCAAAGGTATAAATTAAATCGGACACGGAAGACGTAACCGCATCGAACTTTCGTAATTGCTGCTGAATTTCTTTACTAAGGTGCCGCAAAGCAACTTCTGCAAGTTTGAGTTCGGTAATATCAATTAAGGCGCCAGGTAACGAGACGGGGTTGCCATCTACATCATACTCAACTTGTCCCCGTGCTGATACCCATCGCTCCTCGCCATTGGCAGTGTGAACGCGGTACTCAGCACTATATGGTTCACCAGATTTAATTGCTCGCTCAATTGCCGCCCAAACACGAGAGCGGTCTTCTTCGTGCATGGCATTAACATACAAATAGATAGGCAACCCAGATGTAGAGGCAAGCGTAGGGTCTACACCAAACAAGTGAGCAAAAGCCTTATTAACAATGACGCAATTTGTAGAAATGTTCCAACGCCAAGTGTAAACTGCCCCAGCTACTAAAGCTGATTCTAATTGTACATGTGCTTCTCGCAAAGCAATTTCAGCTTGTTCTCGTTTAGCTTCAATACGCTTAAATTCGGTAATATCGCGTGAAATTGAAAGCAGTTGTACAACTTTTCCTGAAGCATCTCGAATTGGCGAAATAATAATGTCCCACCATTTCGGTGTATTCAAAGTAGTGGGGAGGTAGCCTTGAAATTGACCTGTGTTTCCTGCTTTAGCGGTTGCGAGTGCGGATAATGCATTTTCATAGTCTTTGCCTTTCCAGAAACAAGACCAATTGGCGCCGATAATAGACTCAGGTTCATCAACTTCTAAAAGGCACAGTCCACCTGTATTAATATAGATAATTTCGCTGTTCAAAGTTAAAACTTTAATACAATCAGTACTACTTTCTAAAATGCGTTGTTTTAATTCCTCGCTTTCTCGCAAAGCTTCTGCTGCCTGCTTAGTCTCGGTAATATCAATAAGCAAACCATCCCAAACTTCTTGGCCTTCTACTTGCAACGCACTCGACCGACCGTGAATCCACTTTAGTTGACCACTAGGTGTGATAATTCTACCCTGCCAATCCCAAGGTAAAAAATTCTCAATTGCGGCGCCAACAGATGCAGTAAAAGAAGCTAAATCATCAGGATGAATCAAATTCAAAATTGAGCCAGCATCCTGTAATGCGACTGATGGCTCTACTTCAAATAAATCACGACAGCCGGAACTAACAAAACTAAATTGCTTAGATATATCATTGCAGGGTAGATAACGATAAACCATCCCTGGCATATTCGCGATTAAACTTTGCACTTGTGCTTGGCTTTGCTGTAGTGCAAGTTTTGCTAATTCAGCTTTTTGGCGAGCTTGACTACTTTGTAAAGCAGCAGCAGTAAAGTCCGCAAGGCTTGTCATTATCCTTACATCTTCGCTATCGAAGTGCTGTTGCTCATCGTGAGATAAAATCCAAATCGTACCTAGTGGCTGCTCATCAATAATTAAAGGAATAACTAAGCTCTCAACAATTGCGCGTTTCGTCTGTTGAAAATAAGTAAAATACCGTGCTGGGTAAGAATAAAGTATAGGAGCCTGATGTTCTAAACACACCCCACAAGGGCTAAAATTGACTGAAGCTTCCATCATCTCATATTGCTCCAACTCCCCGGCCAATGCCACCCAACGAAAAATTTCTTCTCCATTGGGTATAGTTTCTAATAAGCTAACTCCAGCAGTTCCAGCTTTACATAAATCCCTTGCCATAGTTACAAGGGTTTTGAGCATAGTTTGAGGTGCCGAGGCTAGTTGCCGAGCCAGGGTATGCATGGCTTGGTTTTCGGCTTGTAAATTAGGCGTTTTGGGCAAACGATGAATTAATTCCTCTGTAATGAGAATATCTTCTAAATCTATTTCTTTTTTCCCATTACAGGTCATTGCTAATCTCCATCTCCACCAAACACTGGTTCAAACTTACCTATATTAAAACAATTTTGGTAGTATTTTTCCCTCCCTTGGGGAAGAGAAATAAGGTCATAATATCCTCCGCTCCATTTAAACCGATGCCCATAATTTGAAAACCCGATGAAGATATCTGCGAAGACCCGAAACTAGAACTTCTACTTCCACGACGCGAACGTCTTCGTGACTGTGCGAACACATCACTCCTTTGGAAAGTCGAACCCGAAACAAAAATACTAATACCTCCAGAAATTCCATCAAGTTCTTCTTGAGATAATTCAACAGGAGAATTATTACTAGTATCAATATCTTTATCGTCTGGCATTGTTTCACCTCAGTATTACTAAATTGTTGATATATAAAGATGCATCTCCTGGCATCTTGCCTGTGCTTAGAATGTAAAAATAGACTATTTCTAGCGATAGAAGACTTATGCAGTTAATTGCAAAAACATTGTATAGGCGCCTTATATACTTCCAAATGAAATGGACATATAAGAGTAGAATGGGCTTTCTCTTGCCCTGTCTAAATAAGCGGGCGGGCGGGGACACCCACCCCACAAGAGAAGTATTTATATGGAAATCACCTTATGTATCAACTTCAAACCCTCGAAACGTGATAGATATTCTTTTACCTAGATGACGCTTAGATGAAGTAACCTCATGAGTCCAAGCTTTATTCGTTTGATAAGGAATAACAAACACACTGCCCTGCGTCGTCATAAAATCTTTATAACCACTGCCTTTCCAAGGTCTTAACCTAAATATGCGCTCCTCTCCAAATGAAATAATCACTATAGAGGCGCCTTGTACCATATTCACAGTAGAATCACGGTGCTTACCCATATAGTGACCCAACTGCCCATCGTACCAATTTATCACCATCCCATTTAGACAACTATCTATATTATCTTGACTCCATTGATGAAGCGGTTTAAGTAACGGTGGTATAGGTAAAGCTTTGTTTACTACCCCTGTATAATGATAATCAACACCATAAACCTCTTGCCAACGTGGTGTTTTTACTAGGCGCCCGTGTATTTTAAGTTCTTTAAAGTCACAAGGATGCATATCCCAAAGTTCATCAAACTGTGATTGGTTAAAATTTATTTCATTAGGTAAACATGCCGTCCAAAACTCATGCCTCTCATCAAGTTGATGTAATGTAAATATCTGAGTATTAAGCATATTGATGTAAAAAATCGTAAATAAGAGAGAAAAATTTTAATTTCAGCTATGTAAAAAATTTAACTTTATATATGTTGCCAATAATATATATTAATGAAATTTAATCCTGTAAAAATAAATGCTTAAATATAGAGACTAAACGTAGTTCACTCAGATATATTTCTATTTTTAAGGACAAAGGGCGATGACTGAAGCACAGTTGACAGCAATAAAAATTCCTGTATTCGACTTAATTGAGATGATTACGGCCGTAAGAAACCATGATTATACCAGTTTCCAAGACCTGGAAAGCAGTTTTGTGTCTCAACATGGCGAAGATGTTTGGCAAGAAGTATTTAATTTTCGCATTATGCCTGTGCTAGATCAAGATACTAGTCAGTGGTTGAGTGCTGGTATTAACAGTGTTAAAAATATTGCATAAGTTTTACGCTTGTCAGGCGCCCATCAATTCAAAAGTACTCGTATGGCGCCTTCTTTAAAATGATATCCTTCTTCATAGAATTCTTTTTTCATACTATAATTGTGCATTATTCAAGTTTTACTGCTGTCCCATAAGCTAGTACTTCTGTCACTCCCTCAGCAAATTCTGTGGCATCATAACGCATACAAATTACAGCATCGGCGCCTAAACTTTGTGCTTGTTTTATCATACGGTCATATGCTTCTTGCCGTGCTTGTTCACAAGCTACTGCATATGCTTCAATGTTTCCACCAACTAATTGCTTCAACCCACCCATTATTCCTTGTCCAATCGTTGGTGAGCGTACAACAATACCTCGTACTATACCAACGTAATTTTTGATTGCGCGTCCTGCAACATCGTTCCCTGTTGTAACAATCATAATATAGTAATATTATTTTTCTTCTTTATCTTACATAATAAATGTGGCACCCTATTGGATACTAAATACAAAGCGTGCCAATTATACTTCAAACGAGTAAAATGTAGACCTATGTCATGAGTCGCGAACGTTAACGCAGTTTTCTCGCTTTCTTACCATCTAAAAGATTTTGATTTTATTTAAAAGTCTAGTTTTAACCAGTTTCTGGTATAATAAGAGCAACTTAAAATCAAATTCCGAACTAACCACCAGTATCGCCACCAGGCTGTTTCAATCCCTTTCAGGGATTATTTAATATTGCAATGTTTGATGATTTTCTCGTATGCACTTTTTCTTTGCTCGTTTCAATCCCTTTCAGGGATTATTTAATATTGCAATTAAGTGAAGATGGTTTAGAGTACACGGGGTTTAAAGGTTTCAATCCCTTTCAGGGATTATTTAATATTGCAATTTGTTAAAGAGCGCGGTAAAGCAAGGGCAGTAGTAGTTTCAATCCCTTTCAGGGATTATTTAATATTGCAATCTACAGGTAATGACTCGTTACCGTGGAATCTAGCCTTGTTTCAATCCCTTTCAGGGATTATTTAATATTGCAATTTGAACTACAAAGTTTTGAGTTTCTACTGTAGGAGTTTCAATCCCTTTCAGGGATTATTTAATATTGCAATTTTTTTGTACGGTCAAGATGCTTTTGAAAATCAGAATCAGTTTCAATCCCTTTCAGGGATTATTTAATATTGCAATATCACAGCATCAAGTCTTACACCATGCAACAACTTGGTTTCAATCCCTTTCAGGGATTATTTAATATTGCAATAATGTTTTTTGTTAACTGCCATAATTTTTCAGTTTCAATCCCTTTCAGGGATTATTTAATATTGCAATTAAATGGCGCCTTTCATGGTAATTCAAGTAGTAGTGTTTCAATCCCTTTCAGGGATTATTTAATATTGCAATTTTTTACAGGAGTGTCAAGCAGTTTACGAATCGCTTCAGTTTCAATCCCTTTCAGGGATTATTTAATATTGCAATACAAACAAAGGTAAATATGGCAGAATATCCAATGTTTCAATCCCTTTCAGGGATTATTTAATATTGCAATTGTATTTAGATTATATGAAGCAAATAAAAAAGAAGGGTTTCAATCCCTTTCAGGGATTATTTAATATTGCAATATCTAGCTTTGAAAGAGATGATGCAACAGAATACGTTTCAATCCCTTTCAGGGATTATTTAATATTGCAATCTATAGAAAGAGTTTCTGAGGTTTATCAGGATTTTTCTGTTTCAATCCCTTTCAGGGATTATTTAATATTGCAATTTTATCCGAGGCACTTGATGATTCGTTATCTTTTTGTTTCAATCCCTTTCAGGGATTATTTAATATTGCAATACTTACAATTACATATTTTACGACCCAAATTTTTCGTTTCAATCCCTTTCAGGGATTATTTAATATTGCAATTTGCTCAACATTATGATAGATACACTTCTTATTGCCGTTTCAATCCCTTTCAGGGATTATTTAATATTGCAATACACACTATTTACGAACTCCAGAAAGGCGAAAAGTTTCAATCCCTTTCAGGGATTATTTAATATTGCAATACCCATTGGGTCGAGGAATACTGGGTAAAACGAGGGTTTCAATCCCTTTCAGGGATTATTTAATATTGCAATTTCTTTAGTAGTAGCAGTGCTAACACGCTGAATGTTTCAATCCCTTTCAGGGATTATTTAATATTGCAATTCTTCGTCGCGATTGTTTCGATTATGGCTGGCATAACGTTTCAATCCCTTTCAGGGATTATTTAATATTGCAATTTAAGGGGAATAAGGGAGGAGATAATAATTCTCTGTTTCAATCCCTTTCAGGGATTATTTAATATTGCAATTGCAGCACACACACGAATCCTGCGTGCGGGATTGAGTTTCAATCCCTTTCAGGGATTATTTAATATTGCAATAGGCGCCAGAACTTTTACTTCTTCTTTGAGCTTGTTTCAATCCCTTTCAGGGATTATTTAATATTGCAATTTACAGAAAAGGGAACAAAAGAAATATTGCAATCAGTTTCAATCCCTTTCAGGGATTATTTAATATTGCAATCTTTTTTATTATTTTCTTTACCATACCAACGTAAGGTTTCAATCCCTTTCAGGGATTATTTAATATTGCAATTCTTCTACTTTTGTTTGAATTAGTTTTTCAACTAGTTTCAATCCCTTTCAGGGATTATTTAATATTGCAATAGCATCAACACAAGCTTCGAGGTATGCAGAAAAAGCGGGTTTCAATCCCTTTCAGGGATTATTTAATATTGCAATTATATTTGGTTCTATACCATATTTTCTGATTCTAAGTTTCAATCCCTTTCAGGGATTATTTAATATTGCAATATTGTTAATACAGGTTCACGTGTTGGTTATGCTGGTTTCAATCCCTTTCAGGGATTATTTAATATTGCAATGGCTAGGCATAGAAGCTTTGCTGTATTTAGTTTTCAAGGTGCTGTTCCGCGAACCTAGACTAAGAATAGCGTTTCAAAGGCTAATGTGTCAAGACAGGCGCTGTTCAAAATGACTAAAACGTTTTTATGCTAAGGGTTTCAGAGTTACCGCGAACCTTGTAAATAGATGGAATACTTCAAAGCTATACTGGACAAGCGTTTACACAATAAATTTGGACTCTGCCAAAAAAACACCCTATGGTTCGCGGCGCCTGAGCGAAAAAATCTATATTGCTATCTATATATTATTGCCTATTTAGATGTATTTTTATCTCATAAAGCTGTTTTTCAGGAAGGCTCGATAAATTCTAAAGTCAGTACACCTTCCGATTTGTTGATAATCAGCTTCATGATGTCTAACCATGCTGACCCCATTGCAGTTTCGGGAATATCACGTCCAACATAGACCATAATAGTGCTTCTAAGTCTTGCCTATTAATGACAAGCCACCCATTCCATCGAATTACAATATGGTCAATACCAGTTATTTTAATTTTGTCCATAATTTAATCAACATATTTTTTTATCAAGGTAACCTTTTTCCTCTGGCTTGCCACTATATAGATAGAGTTGTTTAGCGAGGGAGACATGTCCGAACACAGTGATCTGGAGTTAGTTTTTCTATCGCGACAGGGAAATAAAGCTGCATTCGGTTTGCTTGTGTCGCGTTATCAACAAATGGCGCAACGCCTAGCTACACGTGTGGTGGGCAATGGAGATTTGGCGCAAGAGCTTGTACAAGATGCCATGCTGCAAGCTTATCTCTCGCTAGATAAACTCAATGACCCAACACGCTTTAAGAGTTGGCTGTACGGCATTGTACTCAATGTTTGCCGGAACGATTTGCGGCGCCGTAAATTAGTCTGTTTTTCCCTGGAAGCAATGATAGGGAATTTTATAGATAAACCGCTACCAATTGTTGGGAGTTCGCCTGACCCTCAGCTTGTGGCAGAACAGGAAGAATTACAGACTGTATTACAAAATGCAGTTGACACTCTATCTCCCAAGAATCGTTCAGTAGTTTTACTGTTTTACAACGAGCAATTTAGCTTACAAGAAGTAGCAAATCGCTTAAATATTTCAGTTAATGCTGTAAAAGGGCGCCTACAGAGATCTCGCCATCAACTGAGAGAACGATTATCTCCTCTTCAAGAACAAATTCAACCTACTTTACTTAAGGAAACAAAAACTATGACTAGTAGTATTGCCGAGACCAAGATAGAATTGTGCTGCTCATTTTGTCACAAAAGCCGAGAACAAGTTAATATTCTTATTGCAGGACCAGGTGTATTTATTTGCGATACGTGTGTGGATATCTGTAACAAAATTATCAGCAAAGAAATTCCACCATCTCCATTGGTGCAGGAGGAAATTGACAAATTAATTGATTCAGGAAAGTTAAGCGAGTAAATCTACATATAATCTATTCTTTTTTGTGTTCTTTGTGTCCAATTATTAGCGTTCAAGGGTAAGCTTTGTTTGTTGCTGCAAAATTTTAACCACGCTCGTTATAGAGGACACGAAGAAAGAAAAATTAAGCTATAACCGTATATTGTGGTGCGTGACGCTGGAAGTTCTTCACTTCGTTTCAGGTTTTTTCATTGCGTCACGCACCCTACTTGCGTTAAAATCAGGCGCCCATTAATTCTAGTAATACTTCTGTGGACATTTTGCCGCTAATGTCGGCGCCTTCGAGTAAACTATCTGCTAAGTCACGTTTGTGATGGTGTAATTCTACGATTTTGTCTTCGATGGTGTCTTTGGCAACTAGTCTATATATAGTAACTGGACGTTGTTGTCCTATGCGGTGCGCGCGGTCAGATGCTTGGTCTTCGACTGCTGGGTTCCACCACGGGTCCATATGAATTACATAGTCGGCAGCAGTAAGATTTAAGCCTGTTCCTCCTGCTTTTAAACTTATTAAAAATACGTCTCCTTCTCCTGCTTGGAATGCATCAACTGCTTTTTTACGGTTTGCTACAGGTGTGCTGCCATCTAAATATTGATAGCTAATGTTTTGTGTGTCTAAATAATGGCGAATAATATGTAAGTGGTCTACAAATTGACTAAATACCAGTACTTTGTGACGATTTTCTAGTAAGTCTCCTAGCACTTCGCCAAAAAGTTGTAGTTTGGCACTTGGTAATTTAGTGTCTTTTGCCACTAACCGAGCATTACAACAAGAACGACGTAGTTTCATTATTTCTGCTAATACTTGTAGATGTTTTTGACCTGCTGGCGCCTCTTCGTCCGTAAGTTTTGCTACTGCTTCACGTCGTAATGCTTCGTAAAACGCCATTTCTTCTCGACTTAGTTCTACATGCAATAATATTTCGGTACGAGATGGTAATGATTCTAAGACTTGGTTCTTTGTACGACGCAGTATAAATGGTTGAATGAGTTTTTTCAACTTGGTACGGGCACCTTTATCTTGAAATTTTTCGATCGGGTTAGCAAAGCGCTCGTTAAAGCTTTCAAATGAACCAAGTAAACCAGGATTAATAAATCTAAATAAATTCCACAATTCACCAAGATGATTTTCTATTGGAGTTCCGGTTGTAATTAGTTTAAAACCTGCTTTTAAATTCATTGCTGCTTGCGAGCGTTTGGTTGACATGTTTTTTATCGCTTGCGCTTCGTCTAATACTATGGTTTGCCATTCGATTTGAGATAGCATTTGCGAAACTTCTTCTTGCTGTAATAATCCGTAGCTACAAATAAACATGTCAAACGGTTTTAAATTATCGAGAACTTGTTGCCGTTTATTATTACCAAATTGAATAATATTTAAAGTCGGCGCAAATTTCTGTGCCTCGCTAATCCAATTCATGCATACAGATGTTGGTGCAATAATTAAAGTTGCCCCAGCACTAGCACGATTTAAAATTACTGCTAATGCTTGTATTGTTTTTCCTAATCCCATTTGGTCTGCTAAACAGGCGCCTACTCCCCAATGTGCTAAACGTGACATCCAATTAAAACCTTCAACTTGATAGTCGCGTAACTCTGCTTGAAAGGTACTTGGTAATTTAGGCTGTAAGTTTTGACTTTCTTTTAAACGTTGTACATGCGCTTTCCAATGTTTATCTGCTTTGAGTGTACCTACTTCGTCAACAAAGTCTTCTAACCCCAATGTTGCTAACGGATGAAACCTTATACCTTTATTAGATATTTCCGAAAATGTCTTTAACTCATCTAGGCGCCTACGGAATGCTTGTGTCAACGCTAAAAATTGACCATCACCAAGGGGAATAAATCTACCAGGTGTATTATCGAGCAGTTCTAACAACTGTCGCATATCTAACACTAAATTATCATTTAATTTTAACTCACCACTAATGCCGAACCAATCAGAGGAGCGTTGAATCGACATTTGTAAATCTTTCAGGTCAGCGCGATGACTTACCCGCAGCTTTTCTCCTTCGGGCCACTCAATAACAACACTATCTCCCAACGCTTGCAGTTCTAATAAAAGTTCTAAACAATCTTCTGGGTTATTTATTTGCCATTCCCCATCTTCTGTTTCAATATTTGCTAAAGTCGGACAAGCTGCAATAGCATTATCTGTCAGCAACTTCTCTTCTTTTAGATTACGTCGTGTTTGTAGGCGCCTATTATTAATTTCAGCAATGACAGTTTCGCCACCTGTACCCGGACGATAATAAGGACCACCGCTACCAAATGGACAAGCTAATAAACTTACTTTCAACCCTTCTTTATCTGGTAACAATATAATATATGGTATTGTTTGTGCAGCTACCTCCTCGGCGCCTCCAACCCCACCACCAATATCTGAATGTACTGTTACAATTTCTGAAACTCCATTAATTGCCTCTAATACTTGCTTTTCGGCACTAATCGGTACAACTAATCGATTATCATTCCCAATTATTTCAGTAATACGTCGATGTTCGCTGGTAATTTCAATTACTTTAATACGTGTAGGAGTTTCTTTGATAGCTAAAACATTTTGGCTATGCGATAGTTTTGGCGAAAACTCGATAGTTAATTTACCTTTCCGACCTTTCTTAACTATTAACTCTGGTTCTCCCTTTACAACTTCTACTCGTGTACAAGCTGCATCGTCCCAAAATACTAAAGGATGACCAACCAAAGCTGTTATCGCTCTATCGGGAAACGAATATTCGGTTTTACCATAATAATGCCCATCATAATAAGCTTCAATACAAGCACAAGCTTTAATATCCTGCGTCGTCAAATAATCAAATTCATCCAACTCAGTTTTTAAACGCTTCAAAGCTATCGGGCGCCCTTTACCCCATTCTCCCTTATTATTCACCTTTTGTTCGCGTGGTTGAAGTGTACATTTGTATGCATAATGAGTAATAAACCACGCTAACCTTGTAGTACCTTCTTTAATAGTAGGCGCCTGTTTCTTTAAATTAGCAAGAGCATTCAAACAGCGTTGCCACGAAGATTGCGGTGCAATAGTATTAATAATACTAGTTATCCCTAATTCTTCGTTGAGATTTTCTGCCTGAGTTTCCAAATTATCATCTGACCTGAGTCGCGATAATAGTTCTACACTTTCCATTGCCAACCAAGTATAATCGTTTGTCATCGCTTGCGAATAACACCGCTCTACCAAACCAAGTAAATGTCTTTTCGCACTATTGGCATCTGTCCAATAATGACAAAGCATAAAAAATAATGCTTCGATAATATTGTGTTCTCCAGGAAAGATGATGCGGTTAGTGAGAATAAGATGTTTTTGTGAAATATCACCTAACTGAACTTCAAGTAAAATTTTTAACTGAGAGTAAACCATTCGCAGCCAATGATTACCGTGCGACATCAAGCTACAATAATCTAAAGCTTTTTCTAAATTCTTTTTTGAACCTTCTTTAATTAAAGCGAGTATAAAAAACAACCCAGCCAAATTATTAAAATAGCTTTGACGTTTACCTCGACCTGGATTTAAAGCTTTGAGGGCATTGTTATAATATACAATAGCTTCATCAACATCATCGCGTAAAAAATTCAACCATCCCCAATAAACAAGAGTAATATCTTGATATGATTCAGATATAGACTCTAAACACTGCTGTGCTTCTTGTAAACGACCACGCAGTAACAACTGTTCAGTTAAAAGTATCCGTAAATAATCAGAACAATGCTCACCTTGAGAAAAGCATTCTTCTTTAAGCAAATTAAATGCTTCGTCAGCAGCCGATAACTTGAGAGCAGAATCTAGTAAAATGATTTGTAAGCAATTCTCATATAATTCTTGAGGTAAAGCTTGAATCCACTTAGCATCAAAAGGGTTGTTACATATTTTATAAATAACTTCCTGCCGTGATATTTTATTTTTAATTTGTCTACATTGTTCGTAGTCTATAAACTGTTTATCTACAAAATTTAAATTACCACGGTAAATACCAATACGAACTTCGCGTATTAACTGCGTATCATTCGAGAAATATCGAGAACCATTTATTTCATAATTCCTTATTGGTATCCCAACTTGAACCAAGTCAGCAAAAACTTCAAATTTTCCATTAGACACTGCATCTCGTGTAACAATTTCTACCAATAAATCATGACATTGAATCAACTCATTATTTTTGACCAAGAGCTCTGCTTTAACTAACCCATCTATATATACATCTAAAGTTTTACTATCTACGGCGCCTATTTTGCTAAAACAGCTAAAAAACTGCTTTTTACTCACAGGTTCATAAATTATTGAGAACAATTGCACTATCTGCTTTTCAACAGGTGGTAACTCTTCGTATATAACCCGGAGTTGCACTCGTTTTCTTTTGATGTCAGTCCCAGAAGGATTTACGGTAAACATATATTAAGTAGGCGCCTGTGGATAAAAAACAGATTTGTATATATTTTGCTAATATTCCACTAATACACCAATACCGACCAAATCACCTAAATAGTTTAAATTTTTAAACTTTTGTGTCCAGAACTAGCATTCCTATGCCTTTTCTCGTTTGAGGTACAGTTCAGTTAAGGTAAAATTATAGAATTGACGTAAAATATTACTTACATGACACAGTTATCCCAAAAACGACGTTCGCGTATCTTGCCACCGAAACCCATGCAAGATGAAGAAAGAGCTAGGCGCCGACAACGAAGTGATGAACTTGCAATGCGATGTAACGTTATCTTTGAGCGATTGCGTCCGCAGTTAATAGAAACACATTACAACTGGCACATTGCTATTGACCCTGATACAGAACAATATATTATTGACCCAACTTTAAATGGCATAACAGAAAAAATTGTAGAGGCATATGGTTACACCTCGGAGCCAAAGCTAACAATCTTTCGGTTAAACGATACAGGTTGCTGTGGAAAGATATGATTGAAGGGCGGTTCACCGATGACAAGGAATTATTGTTTGACATAGAACTTGTTGCTATCAATGGTGAAAAATTTCCTATAGAAGCTTTGTTGGATACTGGCTTCACAGATGGATGGTTAGCAATAAATACCCCAAGATTTGGAAGCTTTGGCATGGCCACTATTAACTTCACAGGTTCAAGTTCAGACAGCACAGGGGAAAGCAAAATTTAGTATATACGAGGGCAAAATTATTATTGATTCTGTAGAAATTATTATTCCAGTGCATGTAGGTGATGACCTCCCTGATACTATCCTGGGTTCTTTTTGGTTAGATATTGTGCAGTTGATTATAAATAAGCCAAATGGTATTTTTACACTTGAGATATTGTAAAAAATATTAAAATTGTGCCGACACCGAGATAATTAAAGTTTTATTGTCTACGTCTTAGCTTACAATCAGTAAAATCTAAAGCCAAGATTATTATAGTACCGATTGCATAAGCTATTATATCTTTCCAATCAAATGTGCTTCCCAAAGCAACAGCTAAAATCCTATTATTTTGTAATCCTAATTTATTCACAAAATTGAAATACTGTAATATTTCAACAAGACATGCAAGGTTAGTAATATGTTGGGTTGCGCCTACGGCATACTACGTAAACGCAAAGCCTCCACCCAACCTATGTCTCTAAGTGTGAAGGGTAATTACGGTAATTTCAGGGCGACAATTTAATCTGACATGAAGTCCTGTCATACCTATACCTCGGTTTGTGTATAATTTCATTCCACCTAGTTGATATAGTCCTGCGTAATATTTTTTGCCTAAACTGGGCAATACAGGTGGTTTTAAAAACGGTAAGCGTATTTGTCCAGCGTGGGAATGTCCTGATAATTGTAAATCAAACCTGTTGGTTGCGGCGCTGGTGTCGCAAAAGTCTGGTTCATGTGCTAGTAATATTGTAGCGCCATTTAATGGTAAATTTTGTAGCACTAAGTCTAAACGCGCTTTTCCTGCCCAAACATCATCAACTCCAGCTATATACAATTTTGCTGTTCCACGTTGTAATATAGAATATGTATTATTGAGATTGATGACACCAGTTTCTGCCATTGTTTTTGCAATAGCTTCGGGATTGGCGCCATAGTCATGATTCCCTAACACGCCAAATTTACCGTCTTTTGCGGTAAGTACACCCAGTGTCTGTTGTAATTTAGGAATAAAGCGTTGTTGTTCGTGTGTTACCAAGTCACCTGTAATTACTATTGAATCAGGGTTTTGCTGATTGACTAATCGAAAAATACGCTTTAAACCTGTTGAAGTCATCCATCGATTGACATGGATATCACTAATTTGTACAATTCTATATTCGTTAAATTCTTGTGGAAGGTGTGGAAGACTTAATTGTAGCGATTTAATCTCAATCCAGTTTGGTTCTATGAAGTAAGCGTATAGTAAGGTACATATTCCTAGTATAAATAAGCCTGACTTGATAAATCGAAATACCCTTCGGCGTGTATGACGGCGTTGCTTATAGTATATCAACCTTCAATCTCCAGTCTTTTAGACTTATTTTTATATTCCCTGTACTGTTTTAAGTTTGAATCATTTAACTGTCAAATCTCGTTGCTAAAATCAATATTCCGGACGGAGTTAACAAAACTATTATGAGTTTACCTGTTGTTGCTATTATCGGGCGCCCCAATGTGGGCAAGTCAACTTTTGTAAATCGTCTCGCTGGTGAACAAACTGCTATAGTTCACGATGAACCAGGTGTGACACGTGACCGTACTTACTTGAAAGCGTTTTGGCGTGATAGAGAGTTTACAGTCGTTGATACAGGTGGTTTGATATTCAACGATGATACCGAATTTTTACCCTTTATTCGCCAGCAAGCGATGACGGCACTCTCTGAAGCAAGTGCTGCTATTTTTCTAGTAGATGGGCAAACAGGCCCAAATTCTTCCGATGAAGAAATTGCCTCTTGGTTGCGAGTTCAAAAAGTTCCTGTCTTGCTTGCAGTTAATAAATGCGAATCTCCCGAACAAGGTTTAATGCAAGCTGCTGAGTTTTGGACATTAGGACTCGGTGAACCATATCCTATTTCTGCTATCCACGGTAGTGGTACAGGTGATTTACTCGACGAGTTAATCAACCATTTACCGATGGTGCAAAATATACCAGAAAACGAAGAAATCAAAATTGCTATTGTTGGGCGCCCAAATGTCGGTAAATCAAGTCTATTAAACGCATTTGTTGGTGAAGAACGCGCCATCGTTAGCCCGATTTCGGGTACAACTCGCGATGCAATTGATACATTCATTGAACGTAACGGGCACAAATATCGTCTTATCGATACCGCAGGAATTCGCAGAAAGAAAAGTATTGAATATGGTACAGAATTCTTTAGTATTAACCGTGCATTCAAAGCTATTCGACGTTCAGATGCAGTGTTACTAGTAATTGATGCTGTTGATGGAGTCACCGACCAAGACCAAAAACTAGCTGGACGAATCGTTGAAGAAGGACGTGCTTGTATTATTGTTGTAAATAAATGGGACGCAATTGAAAAAGACTCTCATACAATTTACGACTATCAGAAAGCGCTTGAAGAACGATTACATTTTACCGAGTGGGCAGACACAATCTTCGTCAGCGCTCAAACCGGACAGCGTGTTGAAAAAATCTTAGAACTAGTTGTTAGCAGCGTTGAGTCACATCGGCGCCGTGTTAGTACATCTGTTATCAACGAAGTACTCGAAGACGCAGTACACTGGCATTCACCCCCAGTTAGTCGTAGTGGTAAACAAGGTAAAATCTATTATGGCACCCAAGTAACAACGGCGCCGCCAACAATTGCCTTATTTGTCAACGAGTCCAAGCGTTTTAACGATAACTATCGTCGCTACATCGAACGTCAATTCCGTCAACAACTAGGTTTCAAAGGTACACCTATCCGCATATTATGGCGTAGTAAGAAAGTCCGCGACGCAGAAGGCAGCGTTATTAACACAAACCGCGCAACGCGAGTTTAAACGTAGGGTGCGTGATGCCCATAACAAATTTACAGCGAAGCTAACAATCTGGTGGCATCACGCACCATCATCACGCACCATATTATGATTTATAAGTTATAAATTGTTTACAGCGAAGCCAACAATCTGGTGGCATCACACATCTTATTATGATTTATAAGGTGCGTGACGCTACCAGGTTATTCGCTTCGTTTATGGCTTGTTAATGGCGTCACGCACCCTACTATGGATTTACTTCGCTCTTTACCGCTTGGTCTTTATCTCGAACAACCACAAACCTGGTTACATAAAATTGACCCCCGTGTCAAGATTTTTTGGTTGATGAGTTTTTTGACTACCTACACTTTTGCCAATAACGAATGGCGCCTATTATTGGTAGTACTTTTAGTATTAACAACTTTACTATCTGGTATTCCTCGACGTATTTGGCAACAACCTCAACAAATGGCGGGGTTGTTGTTTTTAACGTTTTTGGTGTTCGTTATTGGATGTTTTACTCCCGATGGACTCGGTTTACATTATCAACCCCGTTTACCTGAATATCAGGTTGTTACACAATCTCAACCTACACCCACACAAGCTCCTCCTATATCTACCCCTACCACCTCTAATCAAACTAGTAGTAAAAAATATACATATGTTTTATTTGAACGCGGTGTTTTTAAAGTTACTCGTCGTTCACTTGATTTAGCCCTCAGAATTAGCACTATTCTATTTACTGTTTTATATAGTAGTAATCTATACTTAATTACAACGGCCCCGGAAGAAATCACTGCTGCTCTGGAAGATTTAATGCAGCCGTTAAAGATGTTAAAATTACCAATTACAGAAGTGACGTTAACGTTAACTCTGTCGTTGCGGTTTATACCTTTAGTACTAGAAGAAATACAGAATTTAATTCGAGCGATAATGACACGTGCTATCAATTGGAAGAAAATCGGATTCAAAGGTGCTGCTAAAATTTGGCTAACAGTTACAGAACGATTATTTGATAATTTGTTTTTGCGTGCAGAACAAATGGCAAGTGCTATTACAGTACGTGGTTTCACAAGTCCCAACCAGCACCGTGTTCAATGGCACGATTTTAAACTCAAACCACGCGACTGGTTGGCAATTATGTTACTTATACTATTTTGGGGTGCTAGAATTGTTTATGGTAATGATGTTAATTAAGTTAGGGAGAATCCAATTCCATATCTCTCAAGTCTTCTTCGCGTAAATCGGCAGTTCTGTATCTACAATCAAAACATTGATGCGCTTTTTTGAACTGTTTTGGTACGTGTAGTTTTTTACCTGGTTTAATCAGTTGCTTGGTCGGAACTTGTAACGGTAGGGGTTGCGGTTGAACTGTATGTAATGAAAATGCACTCAGTAACCCTATACTAAATGCACTCACACTAAGTGCAACTGCTAATGGATATCTATGATTTACTTTCTTAGTACAAATAGAACTACTTGTATTAATTGCCAATAATGCTTTTAAAGCGGTTGCAGCATCGATAAATCTTTGTTCCTGATTGGGTGCAACCATTTTTTCTAACCAGTCAACCCAAAACAAGTTCAGTTCTGGCAATATTTGATGAATTTTGAATCGAAACGAGTCGTCTATTAAATTTCCAACTTGACTAGATGGTGTTTGTGTCAACAAGCATATTAATGTTGCACCCAAACTATATAGGTCTGAAGCTGTTGTTAATGACCTACCTAATATTTGCTCTGGTGGCATAAACCCTAGTGTACCTTTCACCGTTGTACTGGCGCCCATTTCTTCCCCACTCATCCGCGCTAATCCAAAATCAACTAGATATACACTCGATTCATCTATTAATATATTCTCAGGTTTAATATCGCGATGAATTACTGACGGCGCCTGCTCTTGTAAGTATATTAATATCTCTAACACACCTGAAGCTACTCTAAAAGCATTATCTAAAATTGAGAATGACTGTTGGGGAGATAACATCCATACAGCCAAACTAGGAGCATTAATATACTCTTGGACTAAGCAAAAACCTTTTTCTGTCTCAAAGCAGTCGAGATATTTGGGTATTTGCTGATGGTCTAGGTGTTGCAGTAAATTAATTTCTTGTTCAAATGCAGCAAAACCTGACCAACTGGCGCCAACTGTGGCAAATTGAAATTGTTTAATAACTACATGCTGCGAATCTGTTTTGGCTTTGTAGGTGACTCTACCACCACTCAGGTTTTGTCCTAATACACATTCAACAGCATAACCGAACTCACTAAAGTCAGGTAATTTGTTAGAAAATTTAGAAGTGTGATTAAAAATACTGTTAGCGTTGTTGTTAGGACGACTCATACCCATTCACCAATTGGAGAGAATTACACAAAGCAGACGAGGAACTCTAATTGTTGTACTATCTATATTCCATCTTTCGGTGATTGGTTACTAAAAATGCAACAAACCTTTCTCCTTTCCCCCTTAACACAAGCATGACAACTCGGTACTGGCACTCACAACCACTCAAAAATCGCACTGGTTCAAATATTTTTGCCGCTTTGTTCTCTAATGATACTTTTGCGACGCTACTTGAAAGTCCTTATCTTGATGGCAATGATAATGATAATAAAAAATTAGCACGGTATTCTATTTGTGCAGGCGCCCCACGAGTTGTAGAGGGACAGTTACAAATGTGGACACCCCAGTTAGGGGAAATTTTATGTTTTATTCGACAACTACAACAAAAAGTAGAGTTTATAGCAGCGTCAGCTCCATCCCTTCCTTTTACAGGTGGTTGGTTAGGTTGGTTGGGTTATGACGTAGCATGGGAAATTGAAAAGTTGCCTCATAATAAACATGACTCATTGCCGTTTCCGGTTGCGTATTGGTATGAACCTGAAAGCTTTGCCGTATTAGACCATATTGACCAAGTACTCTGGCTATTTTCGACTGAGCTGAGTCATATATATGATATGGAAGCACAACTAGAACAGGAAATATATCATCAAGTAGATAATAAAAATTCTGTGGCAACAAAGCTTTATACTTTATCTTCCCAGGAAGAATATAAAGCTGCGGTACGACAAGCTAAAAAGTATATTCAAGCAGGTGATATTTTCCAAGCTAATTTGTCATTGCGTTTTACTACAGAAATTAGTGCTTCTGGGTGGGATCTTTACCAAACGCTACAAAAAATTAATCCTTCCCCTTTTGCTTGCTACTATAAAACACCTTGGGGAGAAGTTGTTAGTTGTTCTCCTGAAAGACTCATTGAATCCACGTGTAAAGACGCGAAATTTCGCGTCTCTACACGTCCTATTGCTGGAACACGTAGACGTGGTACGACTCCAGAACATGACGAACTACTTGCTCATGAATTACTAAATAATACAAAAGAACTGGCAGAGCATATCATGCTAGTTGACTTGGAACGTAATGACTTAGGAAGAGTGTGTGAGTGGGGAAGCGTGAAAGTTGATGAACTATTGACTATTGAGCGCTACAGTCATGTTATGCACTTGGTGAGTAATGTGGTGGGAATTTTAAAACCAGAATTAGATGCTGTCGATTTAATCGGCGCCATGTTTCCAGGTGGTACGATTACGGGGTGTCCTAAAATTCGCTGCATGGAAATTATCGAAGAACTCGAGCCAGTACGTCGCAGTTTATTTTATGGTTCCTGTGGTTACATTGACTGGCGAGGTTATTTAGATTTGAATATTTTAATCCGAACTTTACTCGTGGTGCCCAACGGTAAGAATAATACTGTCTGGGGACAAGTTGGTGCCGGAATTGTCGCAGATAGTGACCCAGAACGCGAATGGTATGAATCACTACAAAAAGCCGAAGCTCAACTAGCTGCTCTACGTATATTGTAAGGGCGGGTTTACTATATGCTTCACACAGCACTACCATATTGTAAACCCGCCCCAACAACATCCAAATGAACATCCGAGTAGGAACAGATATAGTCTACATACCCAGAATACAAGCACTAATAACACGCTTCGGGGATCGCTTCTTGCAACGTGTATACACACCCAACGAACAGCAACACTGTGGAGTAAGTAACGAACTTACTCGCATGGCAATAAATAAACTTGCTGGACGCTGGGCAGCTAAAGAAGCGGTTGTTAAAGCTTTGGGCACAGGATGGCGAGGAATTGGATATACTGATGTAGAAATTTGCCGCCATTCTTCTGGTGTCCCATTTGTCGTATTCCACAACAAAGCAGAAGCTATTGTCACTGCTTCAGGAGACCTAGATAACAATTGCCAACTTAGTTTAAGCCATGATGGAGATTATGCTACCGCTACCGCCATTTTTGTGGCGCCAGGAACATAAACAATTCTCTGTTTGCAGTTATCAGTTCGCAATTATATGATTTTAAGCAAATCTTCCAGCGAAATATGGTAATAATTAGGCTGAATTTTCCTTGAAGATAGAGAAAAGGTTATATGTACAAAAAAGAAGTAACGGCACTAGATGAACTCAGATAGCCCAGAAACTTATATAAATCATCCAACTTGGGGTTTACTCTACCGAATAAGCTTGGTGGATGATAACCAAGAGCTTTTCACAACGCTTTACGCACAGCGTCTATTCTTTATAGTCACCGTCGAAGCCAAAAATATGAAGTTCCAGTCTATAGGACGCACGGAAGCGCGGATGATGCTCGAAAATCGCCTGCGTTCCCTACGCCGTTCTGGCTCCTCAGAAGAATACAATCAGCTTCAAAGTGTTTTCCAGCGCACTTTTAATTAACACCCACTAATTAAAACAAACGCGCTTCCCACCCAAACCGCGCGCATATGAGCAACCCATACCACGACCGCATCAACCAAATTCGTTCTCAATTACCCGCTCAGGTTCGATTAATCGCTGTTACAAAGACAGTTCCTGCGGAGGTAGTTCGCATCGCTTACACCGCAGGAATTCGCGATTTTGGCGAAAGTCGCATCCAAGAAGCTGCCGCAAAACAAGCTTTACTCCACGATTTACCAGATATCACCTGGCACTTCATTGGTCGTTTGCAAAGCAATAAAGCCAAAAAAGCTCTGGAGCTATTTCAGTGGATTCATTCTGTTGATAACCTGACGATTGCTCAACGTCTCAACCAACTCGCCTCTACAATGAATCTCAATCCCCACATTTTTTTCCAAGTCAAAATTCTTCCTGACCCCAACAAATCTGGGTGGGACATCCCCCAGTTGCTCGAAGATTTGCCTTCATTAAACGAATGTAAAAGTTTACAATGTCAAGGTTTAATGACAATTCCACCTTTAGGTTTGGACGAAATACAAACTTTAGAGGTGTTTAACCAAACCCGTGAATTGGCGGAAAAAATCAACGCTCAAAATTGGTCAAACATATGTATAGAGGAGCTTTCAATGGGAATGTCGGGTGATTATGAGCTTGGGATCAAAGCAGGTGCCACAATGGTCAGATTGGGAACGATTCTTTTCGGCACCCGTTAATGAAAGCAATCTATACACACGCTGAGAGGCAGTCTAGACAAATGATACAGCCATTAAAATAAGATTAAATAAGGCATAGCATGGTATTAAGTATCGAAGATTAACTTCGGTACTTAGAATATTTGATACTAAAAAAAACTATTGCATCCTGATTCACGAAGGTATGCGAAATATAGTATTTACAAATGTGTACCTATTTAAAATATGGGTCAAAAGAAACTTTCCTGAGCGGACTACTTAGGATATACTCTTGACTCATTATTACGTATAAAAATATGTTCTAACGTTAAGGCGTAAGACTCATAGATTTTATTTGTGCGTGATAAATGCTACAAATGACGGTAGAATTCTTAAATTGTCCGTGCGAAAAAATATGGTGAAGACAGCGAGAAGCTATTTTTACCTAACTAAGTCAAGGTATTGAGTACCAGGAGCGTGTCAAAATGAACAACATATTTACCAAATTAAAAGACTTCGTTGGTTTAAATGAACCAGTAGAAGAGTATGAGTACTACGAAGAAGTTGATAACGATAATTATCAGAACATCTACCAAGAGCAAAACCCACCACAACAACCAGCACCTCAACCAGCAGAAGCACCAGCGAACAATGGACGTTGGCGTGAACCCATGACTACAATGAATACTGGTGTAGCAGGTGCAAAAACAATGAATAATGTAATAGGTATGCCCGGAGCTTTAAATGGAATTTCGGAAGTGTTAGTGCTTGAACCACGGACGTTTGAAGAAATGCCTCAAGCGATTCAGGCACTACGTGAGCGTAAATCGGTGGTATTGAATTTAACAATAATGGATCCGGATCAAGCGCAGCGAGCGGTTGATTTTGTCGCAGGTGGAACATACGCACTTGATGGACATCAAGAACGTATTGGTGAAAGTATTTTCTTGTTCACACCAAGTTGTGTACAAGTAAGCACTCAAGGTGGAGTTTTACATGAAGTGCCACAGCATCCAGCGCGTCCAAATCGTCCTCCTGCTTCTGCAAACCCAACTCAAACATGGGGTTCTGACCCAGTTCGTATGGCACAGTAATAAATACCTTTATTCGCAGCAATTTAAGTGATATCAGGACAAATTTGGGCGCCGGGATTTAATAGGGGAAAAATAGATTAAAAATCCTTGCGATATGAATCTTTCTTAGGCTGGAAAGAGTATCATTTATCCAAATTTAGTATTTAGTATATTAGGGTGAATTCGACTTGTCAGTAAAATTTGGCTTAATCGGTGGCGGGGTAATGGGTGAAGCGCTGTTATCCCGTCTCATCAATCAAAATATTTATAAATCTTCGGAAATTATTGTTAGTGAACCTTCTTTTGTACGGAGGGAACTTTTAGCTAAAAAATATGCAGTAAATGTGGTTGGGGAAAACACTGAAGTGTTTAATTCGGGTGGGGAGGTACTCTTTTTAGCCATCAAGCCCCAGGTATTCACTAGTGTAACTCAGGAAATTTCTAGTGTCATTAGTCAAAGTCATTTTCCTTTGATTGTATCAATTTTGGCAGGGGTGACTTTAGGACAGTTGGAAGCAGCTTTTGTAGGTTTACCTGTGGTACGTGCAATGCCTAATACTCCTGCAACTGTAGGCGCCGGAATTACAGCAATTTGTGCGGGTAAAGATACTCAGGCAAATCATTTGGAGAAAGCGCGTCAGTTATTTTCAGCAGTAGGGGAAGTAGTAGAAGTTTCTGAAAGTTTGATGGATGCTGTGACGGGGTTATCGGGAAGTGGACCTGCGTATGTAGCATTAATGGTGGAAGCTCTCGCAGATGGTGGTGTTGCATCTGGTTTACCGCGTCCTATTGCCCAGCAATTAGCATTACAAACAGTATTAGGTACAGCTACATTACTACAAGAAACCAAAATTCATCCGGCTGAATTAAAAGACCGGGTGACAAGTCCAGGTGGTACTACTATCGCTGGAATAGCTGAATTAGAGAAAGCAGCATTTCGTTCAGCTTTAATTCAAGCTGTCAGAGCAGCTACTAACCGTTCGCAAGAGTTAGGTAAGTAATTCTTTTTTTGCACGTTGCCAAAGTTCTTCTAATTCTGCCAAGGTATATTCGGCAAGTGGACGGTCGGCAAACGCTTCCATTTTTTTGAGTCTTTGAATAAAGCGTTGATTTGTTCCATGTAATGCTTCTGCTGGGTCGATATTATTCCAGCGTGCGAGTTGGACGAGTGAAAATAGCACATCTCCAAATTCTGCTTCTTGCTGTTGAGGTGTTTCGTGCGCTAAAGCTTGTTTAAATTCTTCTACTTCTTCCGCGAACTTGCTCCATACTCCATCTATACTTTCCCACTCAAACCCGGCGCCTGCTGCTTTTTGAGAAATTTTCATTGCTGCTGTTAAAGGTGGCAGTTTTTTGTTGTATTGACTAAGTTTGTTACTGAGCAATGCTTGTTCTTGGGCAGATTGTCCTTTTTCTGTGGCTTTTATTTGCTCCCAATTTTGTCGCACCTCATCAACGCTTTGTACTGATGTATCACTAAATACATGAGGATGGCGCCTAATTAGTTTTTGTGAAATGCCTTCCGCAACTTCTTTTAAAGAAAAATCTCCATGTTCACTAGCTATTTGTGCTTGTAGTACTACTTGTAACAGTAAATCTCCGAGTTCTTCGGCAATAGCATTTTTGTCACCGCTTTTGATTGCATCTACAGTTTCGTATGCTTCTTCTATAATATAGGGTGTTAAAGTTTGCGGTGTTTGCTCCAAGTCCCACGGACATCCCCCATCGGGGTTACGAAGTTTTGCTACTACGTCGATCAGTTCTTGTAATGCTTGAAGATTTTCGTTCATAATTATTTGCTTTTCACTTTCCGCTTTCTGACGACTCGTTTACGTTTCTTAATTTTGCCATTATTTGCTAGTCCCTTTAAATATTGACGGATTCCTTGTTTTTTGATGCGCTTGTAAGTGGAACCCGTCCAATCGCTGAGATAATGACTCATGGCGCCCAACTCTAGACCGAGAAACAAAGCGATAAATTCAGCCTTATGAATAACTACTGTATTCGCGATGCTATCACCCAAACTATGCCAATTTAGCGTTAAATTACCGCTTTTCTCAGCAATTAACAAAACAATAACTGTAACAACACTAATAAAGCTTGTAAAATAAAGTACTCGTAGCGCAGTCCCAATAACGGGGCCATGCGATAAAAACGAACGATGACGTAAACTCTTTTGATACGGCAACCAAATCCACTTGAACCATCCCCAGCGCTGATACTGCACCGAATATATATCCAAGTCAGGCCCAAACATTAACCCACCCAACATAAACCCCGTAGCAATAAGCAGCGTAATATTCCCATTGCGCGTTTGCCAAAAAGTGGCGCCAACGAGAACAGGCAAAACCCAAATAGTAATACGGTCATGAGTCCGACCAGAAGGCATAAGAGAGTGCTGAGTGCAAAGTGCTGAGTGCTGAGTTAAGAGTAGGTAGGGTGGAGGCTTTGCGTTTACGTAGTATGCCGTAGGCGCAACCCAACATAACATACTTTTTAAACGCTCAAGTAAGTAACATTCAAGGATACGTTCGATAAGTATATTACCCAAACTGGCTGCAAAAAAACATAATTAACCACATTGCCGAAAAACTTTTAAAAAAGACTTGCTTTTTTAAAACAGCTTTGCTATATTTAATTCTGGCGAGTCAAGCACGGGTGGTTAGCTCAGTTGGTAGAGCGCCTGCCTTACAAGCAGGATGTCACAGGTTCGAGTCCTGTACTACCCATATTTTCAAACCCATACTACTTACCGATTTCGAGCTTTCTAGGGGTATTTTACTATAACCTGTGAAACAAAGTTTAATCGCAATATGATTGATGATTAGTGATGATTGCTGAATAAATTTAGCGCAAATTTAGCTTATAAAAATGCCTGTTGTGCCCACCCTAGGGAACAATAAATCGCCGCCTCAAAGCAACCAACGTTAGTGTTAAATGAAACAGGGTGGACAGGGCATGTTGAAACTTGTGGCTTAAGCGTAAACTCACAAGAGAAGGCATCTCTGCTTCTAAGGAAGGGGCTATAAGCCTTGTTTTACCGTATTTTTCCCTTTCCCCCTTAACCGACAAGTATTGACAGGCGCCTCTATAAGTCCAATGCACATAAAAACTTAATGATTTTGAGTTAAATCTAGTTGATGTTGCAGACGAATAATCTCGTTAACCACGACTTGGCAGCGTTTGTTTGTTTCATGTGCTTGGCGCACCCCTTAAGCATTGGTCGGCGCCAATAAAATTGGGTAGGGTGCGTGAAAGCCATTACTGTCAATCAATGTAACGAAAATTTAAAGTGCTTTCACGCACCATTAATACGATAAGTAAGGCTGGTGCTACGTTACAATTTGTTCATAGCGTCACACACCCTACGGTTTTTATGTACCAATTGCGTAAGTAAGGCTGGTGCGTGACGCTACAAGTCTTATCGCTACGTTACAATTTGTTCATAGCGTCACACACCCTACGGTTTTTATGTACCAATTGCGTAAGTCCTAATAATCTATCTGCTATATCCGTTTCTTATCCGTTGCCGAAAGACCGATAATAAAGAAAGCGCTTAATGATTCTTAATTATTGGAATATCAGTAGAATGGCACGCGATTTACGTGGATTTATCAAAATATTGGAAGAAAGAGGACAATTACGGCGAATTACGGCGCCCGTTGACCCAAATTTAGAAATTGCTGAGATTTCCAACCGAATGCTCGCAAAAGGTGGCCCAGGTTTAATATTTGAGAACGTCAAAGGCGCCGCGTTCCCTGTTGCGGTAAATTTAATGGGGACGGTAGAGCGGATATGTTGGGCAATGAATATGGAGCATCCCCTAGAGTTAGAAGGTTTGGGGAAAAAGCTTGCGATGTTGCAACAACCAAAACCACCAAAGAAAATTTCTCAAGCAATCGATTTTGGTAAAGTATTATTCGATGTCGTCAAAGCAAAACCTGGACGTGATTTTTTCCCTGCATGTCAGCAAGTAGTTGTGCAGGGTGATGATTTAGATTTAAATCAGATACCAATGATACGTCCATATCCAGGTGATGCAGGTAAGATAATTACGCTTGGGCTGGTAATTACAAGGGATTGTGAAACTGGTGTACCCAATGTAGGTGTGTATCGTTTACAGCTACAATCTAAAAATACGATGACTGTACATTGGTTGTCGGTAAGAGGAGGCGCCCGTCATTTACGCAAAGCAGCCGAACGTGGTAAAAAGTTAGAGGTTGCAATTGCGCTTGGTGTAGACCCGTTAATTATCATGGCAGCAGCAACACCGATACCTGTAGATTTATCAGAGTGGTTATTTGCTGGTTTGTACGGTGGTAGTGGTGTAAGTTTAGCCAAATGTAAAACAGTAGATTTAGAAGTTCCTGCCGATTCCGAAATAGTACTTGAAGGTACAATAACACCAGGTGAAGTATTACCAGATGGACCATTTGGCGACCATATGGGATATTACGGTGTAGTTGAAGATTCGCCATTAGTACGCTTTCAATGCATGACGCACCGCAAAGACCCTATTTATTTAACTACATTTAGCGGGCGCCCACCAAAAGAAGAAGCGATGATGGCTATTGCGCTCAACCGTATATATACACCAATTCTGCGCCAACAGGTTTCTGAAATTGTAGATTTCTTCCTACCAATGGAAGCATTAAGTTACAAAGCGGCAGTTATATCTATAGATAAAGCATATCCAGGACAAGCGCGTCGTGCCGCATTAGCTTTTTGGAGTGCGTTGCCACAATTTACATACACAAAATTTGTGATTGTCGTAGACAAAGATATAAATATACGTGACCCACGTCAAGTTGTCTGGGCAATAAGTTCTAAAGTAGACCCCACACGCGATGTCTTTATTTTACCCAACACTCCATTCGACACCTTAGACTTCGCTAGCGAAAAATTAGGTTTAGGTGGACGCATGGGTATTGACGCTACTACGAAAATACCACCAGAAACAGAACACGAATGGGGGGCGCCTTTAGAGTCCGACCCAGATACTGCCACAATGGTAGAAAGACGTTGGGCTGAATATGGTTTAGCTGACTTAGAATTAGGAGAAGTTAACCCCAATTTATTTGGTTACGATATGTAACCTAGAAACCGGGTTTCTTATGATAAACTGCATTAAAAACGCTAATCTCGAACAGAAACCCGGTTTCTTAATTATCATGGCAAAGAAAGGAAATTCTTCAGACGGTTTAGCTTGGCGTGAATTTGGTGATGGTGTAAAAAACAACTCAGCAGCATTCGAGCGACCTGTTGAGGAATTACCACCTGAAAAGCAAAATTTGCGTGTGCAAGCAACACGTGCAGGACGTAAAGGTAAAACTGTTACCGTCATTACTGGTTTTCAAGCCAAACCAGAAACTCTACAAGCCTTATTAAAACAGTTAAAAACACAGTGCGGTACAGGTGGCGCCTTAAAAGACTCGGAAATAGAAATACAAGGCGAACACAAACAGAAACTTTTAGAAATTCTCACCAAAATGGGTTACAAAGCCAAAATTAGTGGTGGTTAAACGATTGTACGAAACTTTGGTACGGTTTACCGAATCTTGAACGGAATCATGTTTTCTCGTGTTGATATTAAGCTTGTAGATATAACAAGTTAGATGGTTTGCTATTTCTGGCACCATCATTCTTAAGGAGGATGTAAATGGATTTAGTTCGGATTATCTGTGCTATTTTCTTGCCCCCACTGGGTGTATTTTTACAAGTTGGTATTGGTATAGATTTTTGGATAAATATACTACTAACTTTGTTTGGATATGTACCAGGTATAATTCACGCAGTTTGGATTATAGCGAAGAAATAGCCTGACTTAAAACTCAAAGCACAGGCGCCGAATGCCTGTGCTACGTGGAAATTATTATACTACACCTAAATTTACTGATATAAACAAATCGTATTTCAGTTAATAAGTATATATATTAGTTAATCAGAGCCGTAATAATACTGGAAATATTGAATATTCGCCGGCTTTAAATCAGTAAACGCTTCTTCTTACTTCTTAAGTATTATTACTATCTGTATTAATAAAAACAACAGTAATTACCAATGGTGCAAATTTTTACAGGTTTAAATTATAAATTTTGCGAAAATGTCTATATATCAAGCTTTATGATGCAATTGAGTTTTGTTGGGTTTGCGATGGTGCTATCGGGTATGATTTGAGCAAGCGCTAATTGTGGAGATAATATATACCCTGTCGTAAACAACATGAAAAATAATTTGTTCAAATACATATAGCACGAAAGCTTAATAATAACAGATTGCAAATAAATGCCTTGTCTGAATATAAAATTCAAACAAGGTCAAGTACATGTATGGCGTTGAGAATCATTTAGTTGATTGTGACTGCATAGGAAACTATAGTTGCTTATAGTTAACATTCATTATTTGCTCTTTACAGTTACTTGTCATTAGTAATTATATTGAAGTTAAGCATTTGTCACAAATCTAACATCAGTGTAAATACGTATGTAACTGAATGTAAATTTATATTATGACTTACGCAAAGAAACGTGGTTTCTACGCAAAACCGTCATTTTTATTACATGCTATCAAGGAAGAAACCAGGTTTCTGTATATGTAGAAACATGATGTAGTTAGTTTTTACAGGCGCCAATATGAATAGGAATATCCAAAAGATAGAGATACAAAAATTAGTATTAGGTGTGATACAAAAGATTTAAGGAGGTGCTATATTGAAAATTGTATCGTTGAATAAAATATTGATATTAACAAGCGTGGGGCTGGGCTGAAAGAATACGCTTTTAAGTAGATGTTACAAGCTTGTTACTGTCAATAATATATAGAGGTATAGTTTACACATTCCTCTTTTCATTAATAGGAGGCTTACCGATGTTTGCAATTTTTGCCTTTTTAGGTGGATATGTATTATTCTCAGCGCTGTTTGTTTCAAAAATGGAATGATAATAACCGTGTAGAGACGTTATATGTAACGTCTCTACATTGTATCGGTTTCAATTTCTGACCATCCCAGTGCTTGTTCGTATAAGGTTTCGTATACAGAAGTGATGTTGTTACCAGTCAGGCGCCGCGAATAGCGAATAACTTGTATAGGATATGCTATAGAGTCACTCAGCTTTGCCGAAAAATCGATACCTAAAATGCCAATGAAGTCAAATTGTGATGCTGTGTCTCGAAGTGTATCTAATAACTCGGTGTTATCAAGTGGACTGGCAAAACAAAGATAATTACAGTATTCTGAATAATTTTCCCAATTTGCGAAGTATTCTAAATCATCGGTGCAACTGATAATTTTGACGGCAAATAAGTCTTTTGGCTGTTTAAAATTCCACCGAACTACACCAACTAAATCTAAACGCAGTGCTTGAGATTTGATAATAGGTACTTCTTGGTGCGTTGCCCAATGTTTTGGAGCGTGTCTAATATTTGTATAGTTTTGCATCCAAGTACAATCTTCTTTAAGTGCGCGTTTGATTGTGGATGCAATTTGACGACTTGTAAAGCGACTACTTGCTGCTGGTATCGCTTTAATTTCAAGTTCTCCTTGTGTTTGCTCAATAAATGTATTAAATGCCGTTCCTCTCCAATGCCCTAAATGTTCTATTTTCCCTTCTTGTCCTTTGTGCGGGCGCCCACGATTTGTACGTGCTTCTGTAATCGGTGGTCTATAATCTTTTTCTAGGCGCCGACACTCTGCAACCGTTGCATCTCCAGAAAAAACTCGCTTTTTCAAAGTCTCAAATACCGGAGTTGGCGCCTGACGTTGGAGTTTTTCAAGTTTTTCTAAAGCTTCAGGTGGTATACGCGCGGCTTTGTGAACTTCCTCTAAATCGTCGTTTCCTGTTAATTTAAGGAAATACTTTGCAGCTTTGATAAATCGCCAAAGTAATGACGGTTCACGGTCATTGGTAACAGCTAACTGTCGCACCCAAGCCGAAAACGAAGAAAAACCACCTTGTCTATAAAGCTTTTGTTGCTGTACATTCAAAGTCAGCTTCGCCATCTCTGTCCAATCTGCCCGACTTTTAGTCAATAATTGCGATAGACGATTTTCAATATCTGTTAATTTTGCTTCTTCTTGTTCTGTCGTTAACTTTTTGCTTGTTGCCATTTAAATCCTGGACAGAATTGTTATAATTCTTATATTCTTGAAATAGCATATTTAGCAAATATATTCAACAATTGTTATAAAAAGTTTACGTAAATTGAACACCGACATTATCAATTTTATTATTTAGGTATATCATTAATTATTTTGATGCCATCTGGGAGTGTTACTAGCTTATACTTTTTGTCAACAGTCGGGCGCCATTGAGTTGTTTCAATTTCACTTGCAGGAATGTATATTAAGATACCATCTTGGTTCGATGCGACAATTTCAGCGTATTTATTGACGTTTGTATTCGATTGTTCAACTACGGTTGTTTCTTCTACTTCAGGAATAAGAGCATAGTTAGAAATATAAATTTTATCATTTTCTCTATATCCTTGACAAAGGTATATTAGATTATTGGTCATTTTAAATTTATTATTTGTTTGCACAGGAATTGTGATATTTGTACTACCTGCGACATTCATTAAAAGCTCTACAGCACCAGTGCGGATTGTTTGCTTGACCCTTGCTTGAATAATAAACACTTCTGATTTAGCTTTTTTATTTAGCTCAATAATGTGATAAGAAATAATTTTTCCACCACTATCACAACTTGGAATTATAGAAAAGTATCCTAATTTATCTATAATATCAGTGTCTTGCGAGCGATAATTACCTTTGATTTTAATCGGGAAAACCAATCCATCCGATTCGCACTTAAAATATTTTTGATTATCAACTAAAATAATTTTACCTATTTGCGTAAAATTGAGGTAAAATTTATTATTCCGGTTGCTTAAGTCATTGTTATTATCGTGCATATGCCATCTACTGCAAGCGCCATCCAATTATCTAGCATACAGCAAGAGTTGTTAGAAAAAATTGAAAATCACTACCGCTCAGGTAAAAAATCATGCTTATTGTTTTTGCCTACAGGTGGTGGAAAGACTGTGGTAGCAGCAGATTTAATCGCGCGATGGGTACAAAGCGGTAAACGTATTTTGTTTTGCTGTCACCGTACCAAGTTAGTTGGGCAAACAGTAGATAAGCTACAACGATTTTATGGCATTGCCTCAAGTGTTATCCACGGCGCCAACCCTGTCAATTATAAGGCGCCTGTGCAAGTAGCAATGCTACAGACCCTTGGTAAGCGTGACTTACCACCCGATATAGACTTAGTAATTTTCGATGAGGCACACACCACAAGTTACTGGGGCACTACATATAATATTATGCTGCACTACAGCGGTGGTGTATTTGCTCTGTCGAAATGTAAATTTTTGGGATTAACTGGTTCACCTTGGCGTACAAAACAACAGCAAGGTTTTTGTCAATTTTATGATTCTCTAGTAGTTGGCCCATACCTCGACGAACTAGCAGCGTTGGGTGAAGTTACACCAGTACGCCATTTTGGCTGGGGTGGTTTAATTGACTACTCAAAGTTGACGATGGGCACCGACGATTATACCGCCGAATCATTAGAATTAGTATGTGATGCCACATTTAACGAAAAAGTCGTGCTTGAATACAAACGTCATTACGGGCACTTAAATTCAGTAGTATTTTGTGGCACTGTTAAACAAGCAACAGATGTATATACACAACTTAATAATGCTGGTTTACGTGCGGGTTTAATTGTAGGAACGACATCAAGTAAAGAGCGCGATGACCTGTACGAACAATATAATGCGGGTATTATTAAAGCATTAGTGGGTGTTTCAGTATTTACCGAAGGGTTCGATGCGCCTATATGTAACGCCGCTGTACTGGCTTACCCTACAGCCAGCTTATCTAAACTGTACCAGATGAGCGGGCGCCCAACACGAAAGTATGCAGGTAAAACCTACGCTTATTTGCTTGACTTTTGTGATAATTTTTCAAGACTAGGATTTGTGACTGAGCATCATCCAATCTCATTATGTCCAATTGAAAAAGAACCACAAACATTTGAGCCAAAATTAAAATCGTGCTCACAGTGTAATGCTTTAATTAATCGTTACGCGCGAGTCTGTGAATGCGGCTATATATATAGTAAGTGTAGTAACCTCGCGGCTGAAATTAAATCGAGAAGTCGTAAACCTGATTTTAGCCAATACGGTGAACTTTTAACTCTCGAAGAAAGGCACCAAGTCGCTTACTTACGCAGGAAGTTACATAATATCATTAATAAAGGTAGTGACCCTAGCTTAGTAGTACGAATATTCTTTGAACATTACCGAAAAGTGGCACCTGTTGAATGGTTCTTAGGTGCAGTGTTCGATGGCGATAAATCACCCGCAAAAATACAAGTTTGGTATGATTATTTAAAAAGGGTACGACCGTTCGGTGATGAATGGTGGTATCAATATTGGATGGAAGCAGAGTTTGGAAACAAAGCTGTAAATTTTAATAATAATAGTAATTGGTGTGAATACTTTGAGTGTGGCGCCGATACAACATGGGAAGAAGTATTTGAATCATATCGTGTTCGGGTAGTGAGCGCGAGTGAAAATGACGTAGTAAATGCGAACGTCATGTTAACATATGCGGCTGTTGCATTAAAACAATGGGATTATGTAAATACCTTTACAGCCAACCGTGCGCGCGTATCTGGGATACAAATGAAGATGCTGCAACTAGCATCAGATGTCATTGCGGCAATCAAAGATTGTAACGTAGTAAAATTAAAAACACTAATTAATCAAGACCTGCATCTGTGGCAAAGCGCGATTAAATATTTGACACACGAAGAGCGCATTCAACTAACGAACTTGCTTAAATCTTATAATAATGAAGCAGAAGAAATTTTTACATTAAACTTGAATAGCGTACAACCAACAGATTATATTGGTAGTTGGTGTTTATTGAATGATAATAGAACATGTTTAATAATCAAATTTGATACTAGCAGCGGTCACTTTGTTGGCATGTTTGGAGAAAAATATATCAACTTTGGATTTAATAGCATTGAGTTGATAGTAACTCTTGGTTTAAACATGGACGATGAGAAATTACCAACAAAAACACCACCATTATGGTCACATATAATAGCAAAACAGGCGCCACCATTTTATAAATTATTAGATAAACTGTATATTTTTGCAAAACATAATCAAACTCGTTCCGAATTGGAATTATTCGCATCTAGCATAATTTATAAACGACTTGTAGATGACTTATTTAATGGACTACTGGCGCCGATAGCATCTATATTAAAACCAGAACAATTTGCGAATCCTCCTAGATTGCTAGTGCGACAATTCCCACACAAATCCCTGGCAACGGATGAGAGCGGATGTAACGGATGAGTGAAAGTGACATTTTGCGCCATAATCTTAATATTAAGCGAGGATGTAATGTATAAAATTACTTTATAAAGTATATAACTATAAATATTTAAACAAATAGTAATAAAACTTGAAATATATTAGACAATCGGAATGTGCCATTAATTAGGGCATGCTGAAAAAGAAAGGAAAGCTGACACTTGAAGATTATCAGACCAAAGGAATATACCCACGTGCAAGACAAAAAGGTAAGATTACCTAAAATTCATGCATCTACATGACTGGCGC
>JAESFJ010000091.1_pt1 | contig 127383 bp, 113 predicted proteins | sample 9266161 | NCBI WGS metagenome assembly JAESFJ01 (sample SAMN14506165, study PRJNA617096) | algae metagenome | isolation source: Calothrix sp. FI2-JRJ7 and co-occurring heterotrophs from granitic desert soil | place: USA: Red Pass Lake area, Fort Irwin, California | collected 2000-06-01 | reverse complement strand
TGCACGGTATTGCCGAAGCTGTCGGCGAGAATCTGCGCCTCGATGTGCTTGGGATTGACGATGCATTTTTCCAGGAAGACTTCGGCGCTGCCGAAGGCCTTGGTCGCCTCGGAGATGACCCGCGGGTAGGCCTGCTCCAGCTCCTCGCGGCTGTTGCAGCGACGAATGCCGCGACCGCCACCACCGGAGGTGGCCTTGAGCATCACCGGATAACCGATGCGCTCGGCTTCACGCAGGGCTTCGGCCAGGTCGGCGACGTTGCCTTCAGTACCGGGAGTGACCGGTACACCGGCCTTGATCATGCTGCGACGCGCTTCGGTCTTGTCGCCCATGCGGCGGATGACTTCCGCGCTCGGGCCTATGAATTTGATCCCACGTTCGGCGCAGATCTCTGCAAGTTCGGCATTCTCGGACAGAAAGCCATAGCCGGGGTGCAGCGCATCGCAACCGGTTTCCACGGCCAGATTGACCAGCTTGCGCGGGTTCAGATAGCCGGCCAGCGGATCTTCGCCAATGCTGTGCGCCTCGTCGGCACGCTTGACGTGCAGGGCATGACGATCCGCGTCGGAGTAGATCGCCACCGAGCGGATGCCCATCTCGGCGCAGGCCCGCACGATGCGGACGGCAATCTCACCACGGTTGGCGATCAGTATTTTTCTTATCACGATCCAATCCTCAGCGCAGAGCTGCACGGGCCGCTGCAACAGTTGGTTGCAAACGTGGTGAAACCCTATCCGGCTATACGAATTAACAAAAATGAATAATTATTTGATCGTGCATAAGTAATTACTTATGCATTGACCGAACGAGGACGAAACCGTGCGTAAAACCCTGCTGCGCATGACCTTGCGCCAGCTCCAGGTATTCCGTGCCGTGTGCGAGCACGGCTCCTACAGCCGCGCGGCCGAGGAAATGGCGCTGACCCAGCCCGCCGTCAGCCTGCAGATTCGTCAGTTGGAGGAGCTGGTCGGCCAGCCGCTGTTCGAGTACGTCGGCAAGAAGCTCTACCTGACCGAAGCCGCCGAAGCACTCAAACGCGCCAGCAGCGATATCTTCGGCCGCCTGGAGAGCCTCGACATGCAGCTGTCCGACCTGCAGGGCTCACTGCAGGGGCAGCTCAACCTGTGCGTGGAATCCAGCGCGAAATACTTCATACCCCACCTGTTCGCCGAATTTCGCCGCCAATACCCGGAAGTCAGCCTGAATCTCACGGTGGTCAATCACGCACTGGTGGTGCGCCGCCTGACCCAGAGCCGCGACGACCTGATGATCATGAGCCAGGTGCCGCAGGACTTGGCGCTGGACTTCATGCCCTTTCTCGAGAATCCGATCATCGCCGTGGCGCCGCCGGATCACCCCCTGTGCGAGGCGGACAGCCTGCAGCTGCAGGACCTCACCGCCTATCCCCTGCTGATCCGCGAAAGCGGCTCGGGGACTCGTCGCGCTTGCGAAGAGTACTGCCACCAGAAACGTGCGCACTTCCCCAACACCCTGGAGATCGGCTCGCTGGAGTCGCAGCGCGAGGCGGTGCTTGCCGGCCTCGGCATTGCCTTGCTACCACGCCATGCCGTGCGTCTGGAACTGCAACACGGCCTGCTGCGCGAGCTGCCGGTGGTAGAACTGCCCTTGCAGCGCAGTTGGTGCGTGGTGAATATCCGCGGCCGGCGCCTGTCGCCGGTGGCGCAGGCCTTCGTCGACTTCATCCGCACCGAGCGCGCGCAGATCGTCAAACTGGCCGAGCGCTTCCAGCCCAGCCACACAGGATCGGGCAAGAATCTCGCAGGATCGGCCTAACCCTTCTTAACTGACATACGGGACATTGGCATCCTGGGATCGCTCCACCAAAACCTGCCTGGGAGAAACCTATGCTGTCGGGAATCAGCGCCCTGCTCGGCGCCCTTCGCGCTCTGGAGCGCGACAACGGCCAGGCCGTGCTCGCCACCGTGGTCAAGGTCGAGGGCTCGGCCTACCGCCGCCCCGGCGCGCGCATGCTGATCCCGCTCTACGGCGGCACCGTGGGCACAATCAGTGGCGGCTGCCTGGAGTCCGAAGTGGCGAAGAAGGCCTGGTGGCTGACCGATGGCGGCGAAGCCGTGATCCGCCGTTACAGCACCGCCACCCAGGACGACGATGACGATCAGGACGCCGCACTGACCTTCGGCCTCGGCTGCAACGGCACCGTGCACGTGCTGCTCGAGCGCCACAGCGCGGAAAAGCCGCTGGCCGTGCTCGAGTTGCTGCGCCAGGTGCGCGAAAGCGGCCAGGCCGGGGCGGTTGCCACGGTGATCGGCAGCTATCGCAACGCCCGCGTGCGTGTCGGCGATCGCCTGTGCCTGCATCCCTCGCTGGGCGACAACGGCCGCCTGCTCGATTCCGCACTCGACGCCGAGGTTCGCGCCGATCTGCAGCGAACCCTGACCGATGGCCGCTCCTCACTGCGCAGCTACCGTGATGCGCGTGGCGAGATAGAGGTGTTCTGCGAATACCTGGCGCCGCAACGGCGCCTGGTGATCTTCGGCGCCGGGCATGATGCGCAGCCGCTGACGCATATGGCCAAACTGCTGGACTGGCACGTCACCCTGGTCGATGGCCGCGCCCATTTCGCCCGCGCCGAGCGCTTTCCCGACGCAGATACGGTACTGCAGGTCGATGCCCGCCCACCCTATGACCTGCACGCACTCACCGACGGCGCCATGGTGGCGATCATGAGCCACAGCTACAGCCAGGATCGCCACTGGCTGGGCAGCGTGCTGCAGGGCACGCCGGCCTATATCGGCCAGCTGGGGCCACGCGATCGCACCGAGCGCCTGCTGGACGAGATCCGCCCACACAGCCCGCACTTGCCGGCGCTGGAGCGCCTGCACTACCCCATCGGCCTGGACATCGGCGGCGATACGCCGGAGAGCGTGGCCACGGCGATTCTCGCCGAGATGACCGCCGCCATTAACCTCCGTGCAGGCGGCATGCTCAAGCATCGCCAAGCGGCGATCCACACGCCAACGCCGCTGGACTGCAGCGATATCGAGACCGCGGCCAGACTGACCGCTTCCTGATCAAAGCCCCGGATTGCATCCGGGCTACAGGCTTGTGGGGTGGGCCGGGCGGCGATCCGTTTTAGCCCACGCTGGCGACGATTGGTGGGCTAAAGCCCACCCTACGGCCTGCAATCCCTTGTGCTCAAATTACATCCACTCCACCGCCGAACTCAGACCGGTAGGGTGGGCTTCAGCCCACCACGGCTGGCGGGCCAACGCGGATCGCCCCCCCACGAGCGGAGTCTGATCCACCTGCAGGAGCGAACTGCAGCGCCCCGCTTGTTTCGCGCCACCACCGTAACCCGGATGCCATCCGGGAAAACCAGCCCCCATAAACGTAAACGCCCGGGATTACCCCGGGCATTCCTGTTTCCAGTATCGGACGTCAGGCCTTGATCTGCGCCGGGAACGGCAGCTTGCGCAAGCGCACGCCGGTCGCTGCAAACAGCGCGTTAGCCAGGGCCGGTGCCAGCGGTGGCACGCCCGGCTCACCGACACCGGTGGGATTCGCCGCCGACGGCACGATATGCACCTCGACCTTGGGCATCTCGTTCATGCGCAGCACCTGGAAGTCGTGGAAGTTCGACTGCTCGACCCGCCCTTCCTTCAAGGTGATCGCGCTGTGCCGAGCAGCGGCCAGGGCGAAGCCAATGCCCCCTTCCATCTGCGCCTTGATCACATCCGGGTTGATGGCGATGCCGCAGTCCACCGCGCACACCACGCGATCCAGACGATAGCTACCATCGGCCTTCACCGTGACTTCGGCCACCTGCGCCACGAACGAGCCGAACGACTCGTGCACGGCAATGCCACGCCCGCGCTTCTCGCCCTCGGCACCCGCCGCCAGCGGTTTGTCCCAGCCGGCCTGCTTGGCGGCCAGCTCCAGCGCACCGCGATGACGCGGATGACTGTCCAGCAACGCATGACGGAAGGCGTAAGGGTCCTGGCCTGCAGCGACGGCGGCCTCGTCGATCATGGTTTCGGCGACGTAACCGGTGTGGGTATGACCGACCGAACGCCACCACAGCACCGGTACCTTGATATTGCTCGGTGTGCTCAGCTCCACCTGCAGGTTGGGCACCGCATAGGACAGGTTGGAAATCCCCTCCACCGAGGTGTGGTCGATGCCGTCCTTGATCATGAAGGGCTCCATCGAAGTACCGGCCATGATCGACTGGCCGACGATGCGGTTGTGCCAGGCCTGCAGCTTGCCGGCCTGGTCCAGGCCGATGCGCACGCGGTGTAGGTACAGCGGCCGGAAATAACCGCCACGGGTATCGTCCTCGCGCGTCCAGACCATCTTCACCGGCGCATCCACGCCCTTGTCACGCGCTGCCTTGGTGATGGCCACCGCCTCCAGCAGGTAGTCCGACACCGAACCAGCGCGGCGACCAAAGCTGCCGCCGGCATACAGTTGGGTCAGCGACACCTGCTCGGGCGTCATGCCCAGGTAGCCGCTGATGATGGCTTGGTCGACGGTCTGAAACTGCTCGCCGTTCCAGATTTCGCAGCGGTCGCTGGAGAGTTTCACCAGGCAGTTCATCGGCTCCATCGCCGCGTGCGCCAGATAAGGAAACTCGTACTCGGCCTCGACGATTTTAGCCGCCTGGGCCAGCGCCGCATCGGTATCGCCCTTGATCGTGGCCGGCAGACCTGGCTTGCCCGCATCGTCGCGGTATTGCGCGAGAATTTCCTCGCTGCCCAGGGTGAAGGCCTGGCTCTCGTCCCACTCGATCACCAGCGCATCGCGACCCTGGCGCGCCGCCCAGGTGTTCTTCGCCAACACGGCGACGCCCGAACGACCATGTGGCAGATCGCGAAACTCCACCACCTCGACCACGTCACGCACGGCCTTGGCCTTGCTGCTGTCGACCGAGCGTGGCACGCCGCCGAAGCGTGGCGGATAGGCAACCATGGCCACCAGCATGCCGGGCAGCTTGAAGTCCTGGGTGAAGATGGCGCTGCCATCGGTCTTGCTCGGGCTGTCCTTGCGGCGCAGCTCGCGCTTGCCGATCAGCTTGAAGTCCTTGGGGTCCTTGAGTTGCACCTGCTCCGGCACCGGCAGTAACGCCGCCGCCTCGACCAGCTCACCAAAGCCGGCGCTACGGCCTGAGCCGGCGTGACTGACCACGCCCTGGCTGACGCTGATTTCACCGGCCGGTACGCTCCAGCGCTGCGCGGCCGCAGCCACCAGCATGGCCTTGGCGGTGGCGCCGGCATTGCGCATCTGCTCCCAGGAGTTGGCCATGGCGGTGCTGCCGCCAGTGCCCTGCATGGGGCCGAAGGCGAGATTGTTGTAGCGTTTCACATCGGCGGGCGCGCCTTCGACGCGTACCTTGTCCCAGTCGGCATCCAGCTCTTCGGCGAGCAGGGTGGCCAGGCCGGTGTAGCTGCCCTGACCCATTTCCAGATGCTTGGCCAGCACAGTCACCGTACCGTCGAGGTCGATGCGCACGAAGGCGTTCGGTTCCAGCGGGCCACCTGCCGCCAGCGCATCCATACCGCGCATCAGCGGCGCGAAGAAGATGCCCAGCGCCAGGCCACCTGCGCCCTTGAGCAGGGTGCGACGGCTGACATTGAGGATGCCGCGAGTGGCGCTATCGGGGGTTTCGATCTTGCCCATGTCTATGCGCCTCCTCAGGCCAGTTTGCCGGCAGCTTCGTGAATGGCGGCGCGAATCCGCACATAGGTGGCGCAGCGGCAGATGTTGCTGCTCATGGCCGCGTCGATATCGGCATCGCTCGGCGCCTTGTTGCTGCTCAGCAGCGCCGTCGCCGCCATGATCTGCCCGGACTGGCAGTAGCCGCACTGGACCACGTCCAGTTGCCGCCAGGCTTCCTGAACCACCTTGCCCACGGTGTCTTCGCCAACCGCCTCGATGGTGCTGATGCGCTTGCCGACCACCGCCGATACCGGGGTGACGCAGGAGCGAGTCGGCTGGCCTTCGACGTTCACCGTGCAGGCGCCGCACAGGGCCATGCCACAGCCGTACTTGGTGCCGGTGAGATTGGCGACGTCGCGCAATGCCCAGAGCAGCGGCATATCGTCGGCCACGTCCAGCTCATGGTCCTTGCCATTGAGATTCAGGGTAATCATGGTCTGCCCACCTTGTTCTGATGGTGTCTGATGGTTCCGGCATGACTGCCGGTGGTCACGGTCAACCCCGCACACAGGGGGCCAGATAATCACTGTAGTGGGCGCAAAACCTGCTGTCGCTGCCGACCACAGAGATCAGCAGAACCGGGCAATAAGTTCGTAGAATCGGGCAAGCTCACTGCCCTGCCCGCAGGCAGGGCAACAAGAAAGTCAGGCGGCGCGGCGCGAATCAGGTTCGGCGTGCTGGAGGTAGCTGGCGGAAACCAGCTCGGGGAAATCGGCAAGCTCGCGTTGCAGCTGGCACTGCTCGGCATAGTGCTCGATGGCTCGTCGATAGGCCATGCGGCGCTGGTCTTGCAGTTTGCGCCGGGTCTTGGCGTCAGGTTGGTCGTGCAGTTGCGCGTCATCGAAGATACGAGGCATCTCGGTTCTCCCGGAACGAGGACTGGAGGTCTCAGCTTGCTCCGGGTAGATGACGCTTTGACGGCGTGAAGATGAACAGGCGATGAACCCGTTATCTCAGTCCTCGGTGTTACGCAGCGACTTCGGTGACAGGCGCAGGCTGCGCAGGCTGCGCTTGACGCTCTTGAGGTGATTGACCAGGCTCGGCCCGCGCGCCATGGCCACGCCCATGGCCAGCACGTCGATCACCACCAGGTGGGCGATGCGCGAGGTCAGCGGGGTGTAGATCTCGGTATCTTCCTGCACGTCGATGGCCAGGTTGACGGTCGACAGCTCCGCCAGCGGCGTCTGGCTCGGACACAGGGTGATCAGGCTGGCGCCGGACTCACGCACCAGGTTGGCGGTGATCAGCAAGTCCTTGGAACGGCCGGACTGAGAGATGCACACCGCCACGTCGCCCGGCTGCAGGGTCACCGCACTCATCGCCTGCATGTGCGGGTCGGAATAAGCGGCGGCGTTGAGCAGCAGGCGGAAGAATTTGTGCTGGGCATCGGCCGCCACCGCACCAGACGCACCGAAGCCATAGAACTCCACGCGCTGCGCCTTGGAGCAGGCGGCGATGGCGCGCTGCAGCGCCTCAGGGTCGAGCTTCTCGCGCACTTCCATCAACGTGTGCAGGGTGGTGTCGAAGATCTTCAGGCTGAAGTCGGCGACCGAGTCGTCCTCGTGAATCGCGAACTGACCGAAACTGGCCCCGGCAGCCAGGCTCTGCGCCAGCTTAAGCTTGAGATCCTGGAAGCCGCTGCAACCGATGGCACGGCAAAAACGCACGATGGTCGGCTCGCTGATGCCAACACTATGCGCCAGCTCGGCCATGGAGCTGTGCATCACCGATGCAGGATCGAGCAAGACGTGATCGGCCACCTTGAGCTCGGACTTGCGCAGCAGGTGACGCGACTGGGCGATGTGTTGCAACAGATTCACTGAGATAGGCTCTATGCAGAAAAGGGTCTACCGCGGCACTCGGCGGGTCATAGCTCGGTTATGATCGGCGGCCGGCGGTTGTAGTGACCTTGTAGTTATACTACATAGCTCGCACCCGCGCACAGCCAAGCGGCTGCCAATTCGCTGAACGAACTTTCCGGCAGAGGGGCGCAGCCGATCTTTTCACTGCCTCTTTGCTGCAAACGCAGGTAGCTTGCAACGGCCTGCCACAACGAGTCGGAGTCTTCCCTTGAGCATCCCCTGCGACATGCTGGTCTTCGGTGGTACGGGCGATCTGGCCCTGCACAAGTTGCTGCCAGCGCTCTATCACCTGCACCGCGAAGGACGCCTGCACGCCGATGTGCGCATCCTCGCCCTGGCCCGCAGCAGCCACACCCGTGAGGCCTACCAGGCCCTGGCCGAGCGTCACTGCCGCGCTCAGGTGGCGCGCGCCGACTTTGCCAACGAGACCTGGGCCAGCTTCGCCGCGCGCCTCGACTACTTTGCCATGGACGCTGCGCAGAGCGCCGATTTCGGCCGCCTGGCCAAGCGCCTGGGGCGTGATGACGAGCGCGTACGGGTCTACTACCTGGCCACCGCACCGAGTCTGTTCGAAGCCATCGCAGCGCACCTGGCCAACGCCGGCCTGGCTGGTCCTGCAGCGCGCATCGTGCTGGAAAAACCCATCGGCCACTCGCTGGAATCGGCCCGCGCGATCAACGCCGCCATCGGCGCCGTGTTCGACGAGGCGCGGGTGTTTCGCATCGACCATTATCTGGGCAAGGAAACCGTGCAGAACCTCATGGCGCTGCGCTTCGCCAACGCCTTGTTCGAACCGGTGTGGCGCGCCGGGCATATCGACCACGTGCAGATCAGCGTCTGCGAAACCCTTGGCGTGGAGAACCGCGGCAGCTACTACGACCAGGCCGGCGCCATGCGCGACATGATTCAGAACCACCTGCTGCAGCTGCTCTGCCTGGTGGCCATGGAAGCGCCGGTGCGCTTCGACGCCGAGGCGGTGCGCAACGAGAAGGTGAAGATCCTCGAAGCGCTGAAACCCATCTCCGGCCTCGACGTGCAGGACAAGACCGTGCGCGGCCAGTACACAGCCGGCAAAATCGGTGGCAACGACGTGCCCGCCTACTACTTCGAGAAGAACGTCGACAACGACAGCGACACCGAAACCTTCGTCGCCGTGCAGGTGGAAATCGACAACTGGCGCTGGGCAGGCGTGCCCTTCTACCTGCGTACCGGCAAGCGCCTGGCGAAGAAAACCTCGGAAATCCTCATCCAGTTCAAGCCGGTGCCGCATCGTCTGTTCCATGAGGGCGAAGCCAACCAGTTGCTGATCCGCCTGCAGCCGGAAGAGCGCATCAGCCTGCAGCTGATGGCCAAGAACCCCGGCAAGGGCATGCACCTCAAACCCGTGGAGCTGGACCTCAATCTGGCCAATGCCTTCAACCAGCAGCGCCGCTGGGACGCCTACGAACGTCTGCTGCTCGACGTGATCGAGGGGGACTCCACCCTATTCATGCGCCGCGATGAAGTGGAAGCGGCCTGGCAGTGGGTCGATCCCATCCTGCAGGGCTGGCTCCAGCACTACCAGAGCCCGCGCCCCTACCCGGCCGGCAGCGATGGGCCGGAGCAACTGCAACACCTACTGGAGCGTCACGGGCGCCATTGGGCCGAATGACCAACCTGGCAGCTTCTTGCGCAGCGTGCTGTGGATAAATCTGCGCTGAAACTGGCGCAGGCCAGTGAATACAGGCTGTTCAGCAGACTGCGCAATAACCTGCACAGCACTGCGCAACTTGTTGCGCAATATAGCGTGACGAAACACTCATAGTGACCAATAACGCCCAACAGGTCATGCTAAATATATGTTTATAAAGGATTTTATTTTTATGGCATGCCGCTCGCTTTAGCCATGGCTCCCGGATCGATCACGATCCATGACCCAGGCAAGGAGAGCACTCATGCCAACACCCGCGTATCTGTCCCTCGAAGGCACCAAACAAGGTCTGATCACCGCTGGCACCTTCACCGAGGACTCGGTCGGCAACATTTTCCAGGAAGGTCATGAAGACCAGATTCTGGTGCAAGCCTACAACCACCAAGTCATCATCCCGCGCGACCCGCAGTCCGGCCAACCGACCGGCCAGCGCGTGCACAAGCCGCTGATGATCACCAAGGTCTTCGACAAGTCCTCGCCGCTGATCTTCAACGCCCTGACCTCCGGCGAGCGTCTGAACAAGTGCCGCCTGGAGTGGTACCGCACCTCCTCCACCGGTACCCAGGAGCACTACTTCACCATCGAGCTGGAAGACGCCGTGATCGTCGACGTACAGTCGCGCATGCCGAACTGCCAGGACCCGAACATGGCGCACTTCACCCACCTGGAAGACGTCTACTTCACCTACCGCAAGATCGTCTGGACCCACGAAGTCTCCGGTACTTCCGGCTCCGACGACTGGCGTACCCCGATCTCTGCCTAAGGCGGGATCGCGTCCGCGTCACCGTAGCGGCCAGGCATCGTCCTGGCCGTTGCGTTTCGGCAGGCTGCGCACAAAGCGCTGGCCAATCGCCGAAAACCTCGACCGTTGCCAGCGCGCGGCGGCCGATTCGGTTAAAACCTGGAGCGCGCCACGCGCCCATCATGGAATGATCGAGAGGAACAACGAATGTTCGCCCAGGCCAACCAGACCCATTTCAGCCTCAGCATCGACGGTGTCGAACACGACCTGCAGGTGCTCGAATTCAAAGGGCGCGAGGCGGTCAGCCAGCCTTACGCCTTCGACGTGGAACTGATCAGCGAACGCCCCGACCTCGATCTGGAGAGCCTGCTGCACCAGCGCGCCTTCCTCGCCTTCGACCAGAACAGCGCCGGCATCCACGGCCTGATCCACCGCATAGCCCAGGGCGAATCCGGCAAGCGCATGACCCGCTACCGTCTGACCCTGGTGCCGCAATTGGCCTACCTGGCACACCGGACCAATCAGCGCATCTTCCAGCACCTGACGGTGCAGAAGATCATCACTCAGGTCCTCGAAGAGCACGGCATCCAGGCTGACGCTTACCAATTCCAACTCGGCTCGCTCTACCCCGAGCGCGAATACTGCGTGCAGTACGACGAGAGCGACCTGCACTTCGTCCAGCGCCTGTGCGAGGAGGAAGGTATCCACTACCACTTTCAGCACAGCAGCGAAGGCCATGTACTGACCTTCGGCGACGACCAGACCGTATTCCCGCGCCTGGCGCCGCTGGCCTACCAGCAGGACAGCGGCCTGGTGGCCGACGACCCGGTGATCAAGCATTTCGGCGTACGCGTGGAAACCCGCACCAGCCAGGTCACCCGCCGCGACTACGATTTCGAGAAACCGCGCCTGCAGCTGGAGGCCAAGGCAGACGGCGACGTACAGCCCAAGCTGGAAGACTACGACTACCCGGGCCGCTATACCGACCGCGAGCGCGGCAAGCACCTGGCCAAACGCGCCCTGGAGCGCCACCGCCACGACTTCGAACTGGCCCAGGGCGACGGCGACTCGCCGACCCTGGTCAGCGGCCACTTCCTCGACCTGACCGACCATCCGCGCGACGCATGGAACCAGCTCTGGCTGCTCACCGAAGTGCTGCACGAAGGCAAGCAGCCGCAGGTGCTGGAAGAGTCGGTGCTTGATCTCCCCTCTCCCATTCATGGGAGAGGGGCCGCGGGAGACGACTACAGGGATGTAGGAGGTAGAGCGACGCAGGATGCCAAAGCCGAGGGTAAAGCCGACGACACCGACTTCCACCAAGGCTACCGCAACCGCTTCACCGCCACGCCCTGGAACGTGCCCTTCCGCCCCCAGTTGGCCCACCCCAAGCCGCGTATCCTCGGCAGCCAGAGCGCCGTGGTCACAGGCCCGGCTGGCGAGGAAATCCACTGCGACCAATATGGCCGGGTGAAGGTGCAATTCTTCTGGGATCGCGAAGGTCAGGCCGACGAGAAGACCAGCTGCTGGCTACGCGTCAGCTCCAGCTGGGCTGGCGATCGCTACGGCGCCATCACCATCCCGCGCATCGGCATGGAAGTGCTGGTCACCTTCCTCGAAGGCGACCCTGACCAGCCCTTAGTCACAGGCTGCCTGTACCACGCCGAACACGTGGTGCCCTACGACCTGCCGGCGAACAAGACCCGCAGCGTGTTCAAGACCCTGAGCAGTCCCGGTGGTGGCGGCTACAACGAACTGCGCATCGAAGATCGCAAGGGCGCCGAGCAGATCTACGTCCACGCCCAGCGCGACTGGGACGAGAACATCGAGCACGACCAGAAGATCCGCGTCGGCAACGAGCGACACGACACGGTCGAGGCCAACGCCTACAGCCACTTCAAGGCCGAAGAACACCACACCACCCACGCCGACCGCAAGACCGAGATCAAGGCCAACGACCACCTCACCGTCGGCGACAGCCAGCACATCAAGCTGGGCAACGGCCAGTTCATCCAGGCCGGCCAGGAAATCCACCTTTCCAGCGGCCTCAAGGTCGTGCTCGAAGCCGGCAGCGAACTCACCCTCAAGGGCGGCGGCAGCTTCATCAAACTCGACGGCGGCGGCGTCACCCTGGTCGGGCCGGTGATCAAGATCAACTCCGGCGGTGCGCCGGGCAGTGGTTCGGGGGCGGCGCCAGTGTTGCCGGGGGCGGCGAAGCCGGCGGATGCGGATGTGCCGGGAGGACTGCTCAAACAGCGCCTGCGTGAAGAGCTGCCCATCGTCGAACTCTGCCAGAAGCCCAAGGGTGGCACCCCGATGCAATGCCCGCTATCCGACTGCCCCTGCCGTAAGGCCATGACTGCCGGAGCCAGCACATGAGCACAGGGCATTGGCTGCTGTTGGAACGCACGGAGCATTTGCTGCCCGAACTGTATCGACTTGGCGAGAACCCAGACCCGATACGCCTGTTCGACGGCACCGAACTGGCCGCCTGTGAGGAAGAAAGCCCCCTACTGATCGATGCACAGGCCAATCTCTCGCTACTTGCCGCCATGCAGAACGAACCGCTCTCCTGGCCCGGCCTACAGCTGGAAACCAGAGGAGCAACCGAAGGCCTGCTGGCCCACCTGCGACATATCCTGTTCATCCGCTTCGATCAGGAGCGCCGCGGTGTACTGCGCTACTCCAGGCCGCGCACCGCCAGTTATTTCTTCCCCGCCTGCGATGCCGAAACTCGCCCCCTATGGCTCGGCCCGATACAGCGTCTGAGCTGGTATGGCGGCACCTGGCACGATCACGCCGACGGCCGCGAAGTCTGGCAGCAGATCGACAACCAACAAGCACAGACGTGGCGCCCAGGAACCACCACACATGAACTGCATCTGACCACCACGCAGGAACAAGCCCTGCAGCGCCAACAGGGCGAGCACTTTCTTTACCAGTGGTGGGAACGCCAGAGCGACATCCGCTTCGAAACGGCCTGGAGCTACCTGAACGAGGGCATGCGCTGTGGCTTCGTTTCTGCCGAGTCCCTGAGCACCTACCTCGACCTGCGCCACAACAACCCTGATGCAACACCGCCAGATGCACTACCGCCAGGAACGGATCAGGACCGCCTCGAGATACTCGCTCGGCACCTGATCATGAATACGACAGACAAGGAAAGCAGCGTATGAGCAACAACGTATGCGCACTGAGCAAAGGCGCCGCCTGCGAGGCCGGCAAGCTCATCGTCCAGGTAGTGGGCAAGGACCACCCAAGCACGCAGAAACTAGTAATCTGCGATGAAAAGAACGCGCCACTCATCAGCCTGACCCAGCAGGACAAACCTGAAATTCAGACCAGCGACAGCTTCAGCAGCGTATTGCACGTGTGGGACTGGGAGAACCAGCCCAAACGCAATCTGTGGCTGGAGGTCGAAAGCGAACGCGGCACGCCGATCCGCGTGCCGCTGCTTGACGACGTACGTCCCACGACACGCCAAGCGCCTGGTGAAGCCCAGTGGAACCAGATAGTCCCCGTCGTCCCGCTGACCCTAATGCGCGGCATCCTTGATGACAAGGCTCCAGGAGTCCCCGTGCTGGTGCGACCTGGATACATATACGTGTTCTACCGAGGCCGCCTCTGGCGGGAGCTGGAGATTCGCCAGGCGGATGGCAAAACCACCTTCCATGACATCGACCTCCAAGACTATCGACAAGCTAGAGGATTCCGTACCGGCAATCGCGTTGCCAGAGGCAAGGCGTTGCAGGATATCTGGCTGCCTGCGCGCTGGAACAACCGCACCGTACGCGACGTGGAGCTGGCCTATGCGGAGATCCAGTTACCCGCTCCACGTCTCGCCCTCCTGGAGCAGGACGCCGGGCTGAGAGCCCAGCGCTGCCAGGCCTTCGAGATGCAAGCCTTACCCCGACAATTCAGGGAAACGGCCGCAGGCCCGGATGGCCGCGCCATGCTACAAGCTCTGTTGAGCGCCATGGTGCTCAACAATCAGGCCGCCATGACACCCGCCGTCAACGCTGAGGCGCGGCGGCGCAACCTGGAAGGCCGTCCATTCCCTCTCGTCCTGGCTGCGGCGCAGCGCCCCCGGGAGCCTCTGTACGAGTTGCAGTTCGAGCACCCCGGCCACTACCTGCACGATCTGGCGGGTAACTACCCGAGCACCTGCCAGCGTCAGGCCCGAGCCCTGCTTGATGCTTACGAACGCGGGGAGGGCGGCAATCCCCGAGGGGCGCCCGAGCTCGATCCGTTGACTCTCTGCCTGCGGCGCAGGCTGGCGGAGCTGCGCGGAACAGCCGTGGATACTCGCCAGGCTGAGGACGAACAGGCGTGGCAAACCCAGCCAGCCGCCAGCGACGTACTGGAAGAAGCCCGCCAGCGGCAGGTCGCCGGCATACTGATCGAAGATCCGCTCTACCGACTTCGCCAGTTGCGCGACCGGATCGACGCAGCCCAGCAAGTCGTCACCCTGGCGGCCGAAAGAGCCAGCATGCAGCATCACCACGGCAGTGCCCTGCTGGTCAGCAACTTCATCCTGCCTCTACGCGTTGATGGACAGCCCAACCCGTTGAGCCGCTTTTCCAAGGTACTGGAACAGGAGGGCCACCAGCGCATTCGCCATGCCTTGGCGGAGCCCCTGAATCGTCACGCCGGGCTCTGCTACGGCAAAGCCCAGCGCAGTCTTGGCGACTGCTTCGAGAGCGCTCGCTACCAGCATGCCCTCGGCGACCTGTTCTGCCTGGACGGCTTCGACTACCTTGGCGCCTTCGCCCTGACCGGACAGTGCCTGGCCGCCATGCTCAAGCCCGCCAGCGATCCACACAGGCTCAGCTTTCGACGTGGCTCCGACCGTTTGCAGCAACTGATGCTGACAATTGCCGACTCCCCCAGCCAGCCTCTGCACGCGATGCTCTGGCCGCCAGCCACCGAGCAGGCGGTTATGGCCCCTTATCGCAAGCCGAGTGGGCCGGAAGAAAACCATGGCGATGGCCATTTCCGCCCCCAGGCATTCGCAGCGCTGGAGAACGCCAGCCTGGCGGGCACCGACACCCTGCAGGTGCTTGAGGCACGTACCTTGCTCGCAGCGGCCGAACAGGGCGCCTTCAATACCCTGTTGGGCCTGAAAAGCACAGTCAACGCCATCATGAGCGTATTGGGCACGCTGCAGGGCGCACTCAAGACCGCGGAAGATGCAGTGGCCGCGGCTCAACTGGCACAGGCCCGCCTGCAACGGCGGCAGAACCAGACGACCAGGCGGCGCCAAGAGATAGGCCAAGCCCAGGGCGAATTACGCCCCAAGGCGCGCTTGGCAGACATAAGCGCCTATCAGGTGCAGGGCATGGAGCAAGCCCGTGCGATGCTGCCCGGCACCCTGGGCAACTTACACTTCGACCGTACCGGCCGGGTCAACGAACGCGACCTGCTCGTCGTGCGCCCCGAGGTTCTGGATTTCGACATCCAGCAGCGCGCCACCCGCATGACAGGCACCCTCCACGACGGCGATAGAGGCCCCCTTGCCACCACTAATATCGAGCGCGCACGAGCAGCCGGCATGGTGCTGGAAAAGCAGGAGATGCTGCTGGTAGTACTGCCCAACCGCGATGCCCTCGCCCAGCGCCTGCTAAAACTCGAACGACAGTTGAATCAGTTGTACCAGGCGGAGATCGACCTGGCGCGGCGACAAGGTCTCTACGACCAGGCCCGCAGCAACCCGCACGTAGTCAATCACTCGGCGCTGCGGCAAAAGGTTTATCGCTCACTCAATACACCGATATTGCCGGCCTTTCTGCTGATGGTCGAAGGTTGGAATGTGAAGGCGGAACTGCAGGCTTATGAACGAAATCTGAGAACGCGCGGGGAGTTCAGAACTGGATTTGGCGAAGCCAGCGCCGTCATTGATGCCGCAATAGCTCTAGAGCTACTAGCGGAACGGTCGGCCCATAACACCAAAGCTGTGCAAATGGTCATGAATGGCCTCAAGCGTGAACTGTTCAGACTTCCCGTCAGCCAGGGCTCAATATTCGTCAGCCAGGTAACGGGCCGAATCCTGCTCGGTGCTACCGCCGCCGGCCTATTCGCAGGTCTCAGCCTGGCCGACGCGCTCCATGAGTTTGCCCTGGGCGACGAGGCCGGCTGGGGCTATATGCTAATGGCCGCCGGGGGCCTGAGCGCTTTCGCCGGCGCCTTCATGGCCGGCCCTGCCGCCGGCGCCTCTTTGCTCGCGCTCGGGCCGGCCGGCTGGGCCGTAGCCATCGGTCTGGCTCTGACCCTGGCCGGCCTGGGCCTGGTCTGGTGGCTGGACGACACTCCCGTCGAGGAATGGCTCAAGCTCGGCCCCTTCGGCAAGGATCAGCCCGGCATCCTGCCCTTTATGAGCAGCAAGCGCCCCGATCACCTGCAGGACGAGCGCGAGGCTTTCTACCGCCTGGTCGGCCTATTTGCCGGCATCCGCATCGAGATCGCCGCCAACCCTTACCAACAGCAGGCCCTGCAAGGCTATCCGGCACCCGGCGAGGAGGCCTGGTTCCGGGCAATGCGCCGGGCCAATATCCGCATCAGCCTACGCAGCAACCTGCCCGGCCTGATCGGTGCACTAGGGCAGAGCCAACTGAAGCTCAGCACCCGCCTGCGCCTGCATACCAACCACTCAAGCCGGGATGGCAGCCATGAGCGCAGCCAGATAGTACGAGGCCAGGCTTACGACCTCGACACCAGTACCAACCAGGCCGGCACCAAGCCCCCCTGCCTGGCCCGCGAGGTGCTGACCCCAGAAGGGCTGGAACTCTATATGGAGCAGCCCGCCAAGCCCGCCAGCCAGCACCAAGGCGGCATCGGCCTGCACTACCGCTACAGCTGGGCGGTGCGCGCTCAACTGATCGCCGATGGGGGCACGCGCCAGTGGCACTTTCCGGCACCAGCGCCCACCGATCCGCTGCGCTATGATCGCACCCGCCATGCGAGCCCGGTTTTCGACAGTACCGGACAGGCTTTCTGGGCCGATGAGCAGACCTACAAGGCCGACACGCGAAACGACCAATGACCGACACCAGCCCTCCTTACGGCGCCGAGGCCTACGACTCCCGGCACATTCCCCAACAATCGCCACAAGTTCGCCAGAACGCAGGCCTGCTCTGTATGCCCCTGCCCTGGGGAGAGGCGCAAGACGTGGCGCCTTACGCGTTGATGGAGCATTACGCGCCGAAAAGGCTGCGCGAACAGGAAGAGCACGAACGCCAGAACCCCGGGGTTCGAGCCCGTGACGAAGCGAAGTTTCACAATGCCTGCAACCATATCCGTTACCGAAGAGCCCATGCCTCACGCTGGACGCAGTTCTGGGTCTATCTCTGGGGATTAGGGAGGGGGTTCTCCTATATGGCGCTTGGAATTATTTTTCTGATAATGCTGCCCCTCTATGCATTACGGGCCGAATCTATTGAGCAAGTGGTTAATTACTTATATGGAATCTCTTATTTTCTCTTGCCATTACCTCTTGCCTGCTGGCTAATCGGCCATATCGTCGTACACCGCCTGCCTTCTCACTGGGTATTCACACCCTCCAAGGGGCCACTCTGGGAACTCAACCGCCAGACCGGCATGGTTACCGTTTTCGCCCGCAAGCCGGGGCAATTCAAGCAGTACGGTATTGATGGCGACTTCGTTCGCCCTTTCTATGAGTTCGATGCAGCCGTACATGTGCTGCCGGATCGCCAGGGCATTCCGCTGTACTCGCTGCATCTGGTACATCGCTATCACCCGGTCGCCATCGACTTCATGCCCGTCATCGGCCGGCAAAGTTCCGACAAGGACAGCCTGGCGCTCTGGGACATGTGGCAGAACTATATGGACACCAGCAAGCCCCTGCCGGATATCCCCATGTGGGAAGAATTCCGTCACCTCGATCCAGTCACCGCCGAGCACGACCGCCGTACCGGCCGGAACCCGCGCTATTGGCGCGATATGGACGATGCCGAGTACAAGGAAGCCGTGGCCTCCATTACCCAGCGCGTCCAACAGCTCGACACCCTGTCGCGCCCCAATATCATGGCCCGCCATGTGCTCTATCTCTGACGATGACCGAAACCGACATCCAACCCTACGACCCCCAGGTCTACGACTCCCGGCATATCCCCCAGCAACCGCCGCAGATTCGCCAGCATGCTGGCCTGCTCTGCATGCGCCTGCCCTGGGGCAATACACAGGAAGTCGCGCCGCTGACCTTTATCGAGGACGACTGTAGTGGTCTACTGATTCCGGACACCAATTTAGGCGAAAATCCTCGCCACTAAGAGGTGTTCGATGAGTAAGCAACGACGTACGTTTTCTGCCGAGTTCAAGCGAGAGGCTGCGGTCTTGGTGCTGGATCAAGGCTACAGCCATATCGAGGCCTGCCGTTCGCTGGGCGTCGTGGACTCGGCATTGCGCCGCTGGGTGAAACAGCTCCAAGAAGAGCGCCTCGGCGTCACCCCGAAAAGCAAAGCATTGACTCCCGAACAGCAGAAAATCCAAGAGCTGGAAGCCAGGATCGACCGACTGGAACGGGAGAAAGCAATCCTAAAAAAGGCTACCGCTCTCTTGATGTCGGACGAGTTCAATCGTACGCGCTGATAGGCCAGTTGAGTGAGCGGGAGTCGGTGGAAGTGGTCTGTTCAGCCTTCGACGTGGTGCGGTCTTGCTACTACGCCCATCGTCTACGGCGCTGCCGTGTTGATGCGCGCCGCGTTGCACTGCGCAGTCAGGTCAATCAGCTGTTCAACCAGAGTCGAGGATCGGCTGGTAGCCGAAGCATTCTGGGCATGCTGCGTGAGGATGGCGTAAGCATTGGCCGCTTTCGCGTGCGTCGGTTAATGCGCGAGTTGGGCCTGGTCAGCAAACAACCAGGCTCGCATGCGTACAAGCAGGCTACGGTTGAACGGCCAGATATCCCGAACCGGCTGAACCGTGCGTTCGCCACCGAACGACCCAACCAGGTCTGGTGCGGCGATATCACCTACATCTGGGCGCAAGGCCGCTGGAATTACTTAGCGGTGGTGCTGGATCTGCATGCACGACGAGTAATTGGCTGGGCATTCTCCGCCAAGCCGGATACGGAGTTGGTCATCAAGGCGCTGGATATGGCCTACGAGCAACGAGGCAAACCGCAGCAGGTGCTGTTTCATTCCGATCAGGGCAGCCAGTACGCCAGCCGCCTGTTTCGGCAGCGGTTGTGGCGATATCGGATGGAACAGAGCATGAGCCGTCGAGGTAATTGCTGGGACAATTCACCGATGGAGCGGTTGTTCCGGAGTCTGAAGTCGGAGTGGGTTCCGCCGACCGGTTACCTGACAGCTCAGGAGGCTCAGCGGGACATCAGTCATTACCTGATGCACCGCTACAACTGGATCAGGCCACATCAATTCAACGACGGGCTGCCGCCCGCCGCTGCCGAAGAAAAACTTAACCCACTGCCGGGATGGGTTGACCACTACAGTCCCTGGTTGCTCGGTATTGGGGTAACCTTACTGCTGGCCGGCGTAGTCGGCACTGTGCTGATGGCAGCCAGCCCGCTGGAGCAGGCCATCAAGCACGGGCCGTTTGGTCGCCAGCGGCGTCTGGAGCAAATGAATGACCCTCTTCAGGCCTACCAGCAACTGCTCGGTATCATGGGCGCTCCTATCGTCCGAATAGAACGCATGGCGCAGTGGCTAGAACAAGCCAGCGAAGATGATCGCCTGCGCCTGCAAGCGAGCCAGCAGGAGCAACGGCCGCACTCAGCATAGAAGATTGGGCAGTGGAGATTGCCAGTCCACTGCTCGGCCAGTTCCGTAATGGCCTGGACTTCAACCTGCTTGCCTGGGAGCGCCTGCGTACCAATAGCCATGTCTCAGGCTGGAACTATCAACGCCCCATCAAAATCGATAAGGAGAAGCTGGGAGCGGTTCTGCTGAAAGACAATCGCCTGCTGTTCGTGTTGCCCGCCATGCACCAGATGATTGCCCAACGCGATCCACGCCGTAATCTGCATACCATCCAATACAGCCTGAAAGTCTGTGCGCAATTCCACCTGGGGGAAGCCATATGCTATGCCAACGACCCCTTCCCCGGCTATAACCGCATCACTCTCCCGCAACCCACGCCACGTAAATGGCAGCCCTACTCCCCAGGCTTGCCTGCCGATCTGGAAACCCGTGATGAAGCCCCTTACTGGCTGATCAGCAAACGAGACTTCGCCGACCAATGAATGCGCCAGCCCCATCGGATCACTACGCTCCATCCGCCTACCGCAGCACGGCTATCCCTGCCCAGCCGCCACATAAATGGCCGCAGGACGCCAACCGCAGCGGCCCCACTCGCACACCGCTGCGCTGGGGGCACTATGCCCATCTGGAGCCCTGGCAGGATATCGATGCACAACTTCAACCCGGTATGCGTAACTTCCTCGATGGCAAGGGCGAGGACGATCTTTATATCAACCATAAACGCTGGAAATTCGAAAGCTCCAGCAAGTGGATGATCTTGATCCCATATTTAAAATGGTGGTCGATTTTATTTGCTCCGTGGTTTTTTTGGATGCTTACCATTCCAACACCCAGTTTTAGCAATGAGTCATTAAAAATCACAGCCGAAATAACACTGGTTTTTCTTTCCATATGTATGATAGGTGTGAGTAGTTGGCTTATGTGGCGAGACACACCAAACTCCAGAGCTTATCTGGCCCAAGTAGGAATCGGCTTTTTTATTGCACTTACTGCATCGATACTGACATTCCAAACGTCCCAGCATGGAGCAAATTTGTTTTTGGCCTGCGCAGCCATGGCCTTCAGCGTCTTTATGGGGCTGATCGGCTGGGATTACCTGCAGGATCTTTATTTGCGCCTCTTTGCCCATGATGGCAGTGGTTTCAATCGTCAGACCGGTATGCTCACCATAGGTCGCTTTTGGCGCAAACCCTTCTCGGCGCCACTCTACGAGTTCGACGCCACCCTGGAATTTCGTCCAGGCCCTCATGGCAACAGCGGTTTCGCCATCTGGTTGCATCACCGTTACTGCGATGTCCAGGTCTCACTGGGCGGCAAGCTCCAGTCGCTGGGCATGAACCTCGAAGAATCCCTGGCATTTTGGGACAGCCTGCAGCGCTACATGGACGTCACCCAGCCCATGCCGGATCTGCCCCTGCTCGAACAGTTCCGCCACCTGGATCCGGTTACCGCCGCCCATGATCAACTGCAGGGCCGCCCATCTCGTCGCTGGCGTGACATGCCCTATCGTGCCTGGGAGCGTCGTGGCAGAGCCGAGACCATGGCCCGTAACCGTGACTACAAGTGGCAGCAACAGCCTTGCATCCTGCAGGCAAAGATCGATCCCAGCCTGAGCATCGAAGCTTATTACCGCAGCCAGGAAGCCAAGGGCATAGCGGCCACTCCCAAAGCTGATGACTTCGATGCCGTTCATCGGGGATAGGGGAGCCGACAGAATCACTGCACACCATCCACCCATCACATCAGGCGCAGCATCACCACAGGCACGCCATTGCATTAAGGGAACAAGGACTGACTATCCCCCGGAAATCAAGGAGCTCGCATGGCTGTAAGCGACCTGATCCAACAAGCGCGCCCCCGTTTCGGGCAGGCCCCCAGCGTGCTCCTGCGCGCCGATGAGTCCACTGGAGAAAAGCCGTGGGAGATGTTCGTTACCGATGAACATACCGAGCATTATCTGGCGATCAAGACAGGCGGAGATTCCGACAGGGGAATGCTGACTGGAGCACTGGGGGGAGTTGGTGGGGTAACGGCGCTTCTCATGTGTTCCATCCTCATCCTGAGCGGAAATACAGATGGCATTTTGACAGGAGTAATCTTAGCAGCCGCTCTGTTCGTTATTCCGTTCCTGTGGGAAACCCGCCGTCCACTCCCCTTGCCGATACTCTTCAACCGCCGCACCCGAGAAGTCTATTTCGATCACAACGGCAAGCTGTACCACAGCCCCTGGGACGGTATACAGGCGCTGGCAGGCGAGTTCATTATGGTTGGTCCACATACCGGAGGTATGCGAAATGCCTCACTGGAAATCCTCGTACGCCGCCTCGGCGAGCCCGATAACGCGTTGCTGGTAAACCTTGGTCTACCGATGGGCAAAACCCTGCAAATGCAAAAAGGCCTCTGGGAATGGCTACGCGCCTATATGGACAATGGTCCCTGGTTCGATGAGCACGGCCAGCGCAGCGCCTCTGACGCATACGTAAAGGAAATGCTTTCTGCCCATGCCAAACCCACAGGATTTCTTGCCTTCCGGCGGCAAAAGATCGCCGACAAAAAGACAGCCAACGAGGGCAAGAACTACCTGGAGTGGGCTGATGCGGTTCTCTATCTGGGGCACCTGCTTTTCTACCCGATGAACTGGCTGCAGGAGTTCACCTACAACATCGCCAAGCGCCGTTCCCGCAATCGCTGGCCACAGATCGTCACAGAACGCCTACAGCCAAACGGTCCAACTACGCGCCTTATCGATTTGGAGCGTGAACGTGGGCTGGACGTATAAATCCGTACATAAACTCAAAGAAGTCAGGGAAAGACCATGCAACAAGCCACCTGGAACCATGCCCAATACCTCAGCGTGCTGTCCTGGACAATGTTCAGTGCCGCCATCACAAGCGCACAGCTATTTCTTGTGTTTTTCCCTTTTGGCGACCTGGATGAGTACGTGCTGGGTTGGCCTCTCGGACTATCGCTGACCGCAAATGCCATACTTGTTATTGCGTCCACATTAGGCCGACGCGACCAATATGTTCGCATCTCATTGACGGATAACGGAATCCAATATGATGACGAAGCCGAGTCCTACCGCCGCAACGAACTGCTTCGTGCCAGTGATATCAAGAAGATCCGCGTTCGACGCAATCCATTCTTCAAGTCACTGACGATCGACATGAAGGGAAATAACCAGCGCTTCTTTTTGAGCAACGTATCCCTGACGGAGGCTTTTTTGGCTGAAGCGAACGCACTCATCAGCGGGGGCGCAAACAACGCGCCGCAGACCGATCCGGCATAACACCTGTGCCGCAACGAAAAAATTAATAAATATGTCCCCTTTTCAGCAAGGAATCGCTTTTAAGAGTATATTTATTGGCATTAGTAATGCGCTCTATTCTCTGTTCAGACGTTGGCGCAATCTGCAGGGTCTGATAAAGCTTTAGATAATCTAAAACGTGATTACGCTCGCGCGGTGCACTCCACTGTGGAGCATAATTGGATAAAACCAGAGGGTATGGATATCTCTGCTCGCTGCTCTGTGGTTGTCACACAACTGCCAGGAGGTGATGTACTGGATGCTCATGTGCTACCTAGTTGTGAATATAACGAGGAGGAGAGGGCTTCTGTTATCAAGGCTCTGTATGACTCCAGCCCGCTCCCGTATCGCGGATATGAATATGTATTCAGCCGAGTAGTGGTGCTTTCGCTCCCGGCTCAATAAGCAGCGAATACTAACCAGACTACTTTGATACAAGTTTGCTGATGGATGATTTGGGCACAGGGTGGATGACACTTTCATTTGAACGTAGAAATCACGCCGCTAGTTCATGGTAATGACATGTATCGCCCTACGGCCTACCGCCCGCATCATATCCCCCAGCAGCAGCCTTCTACCATGAGCTAATAGCTTGGCAAGCCGCATGCTTTAGTGTGTCGCCTCGCAAGGCAGTGGAGTGGAAAGACTCAGATCATAACGGTCCTACCACGCGCCTTATCGGCCTGGAACGTGAGCGGGGTCTGAACGTATAGCATCGTCAGCCTGCGCAACGCATAAGTTACGACTAGCCATAGTCGATTACGACAAGGTCGTGCTCACCGAAAAGGCCGAAAAGAGGCCGACTACAGGTGCGTCGCACTTCAGTTTGGCGGCCGGCGCCCTTACCTCGATGTTCGAGCATGCACTAGCACGACCAGCAACACCAACAACCCCAACACCCCCGCCCCAACGAACAGCCCCTCATACCCCAACGCCTTCGCCAGCACCCCGCTGCTGGCCCCGACGAAGCCGGACAGCAGCAACTGCGCCGAGGCCTGCAGGGTGAAGTCAGCACCCTCATGTTCGGGGCGGCACATGCGCATCATCGCGGCGAACAGGACGACTGTGGACATGCCGTCGGCCACCTGCTCGAACAAGGTCACGGCGTAGACCAAGCCAAAATTGCCGCCCTGCCCCACCAGCAGCGCCAGCGCGGCGATGCCGATGGCCTGCAGAGCGCCGAACAGGATCAGAGCGCGCAGCACACCGATGCGGGCGTAAAGCAGGCCGCCGAGCAAGGCGCCGCCGATGCCGGCCAGGCTGCTGATCAACGTCAGTTGGCCAAGCTCCCCGGTGCTCCAGCCCTGATCCACCAGCATCGGCTTGATCATCGGTGAGCCGAGCGAATCACCGAGCTTGAAGGTCAGCACCACCGCCAACCACAGCAGCATGCCGGGCTGCGCCAGCAGACCGCGATAATGGTTCAGCAGCAGGCGCGGGCCGAGGGCGGTTTCGGCCAGGGCGGGCTGGAAGGGCAAGAGGCGGTGCTCGGGAAACAGCCAGATCGGCACGGTCATCAGCAGAATCAGGCCGGCCAGCAGGCCAAGCGCCAGGTTCCAGCCCAGCGGATCGATCACCAACAGCAGGCCGCTGCCGCTGACGATCATGCCGACCTTGTAGCCGCCGACCTGCAGGCTGTTGCCCAGACCACGCCAGCGTTCGGGCAGCAGGCGCACGGTAAGGCCATCGGTGGCGATGTCCTGGGTCGATGCCAGCAGGTTGATTAATAGCAGCAAACCGAGCAACAACCACAGGCCGGAGCCGAACAGCGTCTGCGGGGCGAGCAGCGCCAGTGCCGCGACGCAGACAATCACGCCACTTTGCAGCGGCAGGATCCAGCCACGGTGATGGCCCAGGCGGGGCGAGGCCAGACGGTCGATCCAGGGCGCCCACAAGACTTTAAGTAGCCAGGGCAGCGCCAGCAGCTTGAGCAAGCCGATCAGCGCCAGGTCGACGCCATGCTGGCGCAGCAACACCGGCAGCGAGTGGGCGATCAGCCCGGAAGGCAGGCCCTGCGCACAGTACAGCGAGGCCAGCAGCACCAGCGTGGCGTTGGACGGGCGAGAGGCGGTGGGCGACATGGCGGGCGCTCGCGGCAAAAGCGCAAGCCTAGTGGTTTGCGCCTGCGGGCGACAACGAGGCGGTGGTTACAGTTCGTAGCTCGGTGGGTCGCGGCTGAAGCCCCTCCCACAAAAGCCTGGCCGGCCCGTGGTCTGGATGCAATCCGTGGCGCTTCAATCGCGAATGAATTCGCTCCTACACAGGACCTGCTACTGGACTCTCCAATGCGTGCCCTACAGGCTATTCAGGCACTCGCTCAGGCCGCCTGCCAGGTTTTCCAGCAGTTGTTCATAGCCGTTGGCACTGACTGGCAGGGCGCCGCCGAGGGCATCGAGTTCCGCCAGTTTCACCGGCAAGCCGGCACTGAGGGTTTCGGCCAGGCGCGGGCGCAGCGGCGGCTCGCTGAACACGCAGCTCGGGCCGGTCTGTTGCAGCGTCTTGCGCATGGCAGCGACATGGCGCGCACCGGGCTGTACTTCGGTCAGCACGCTGAACACGCCGGCGTGCTTGAGGCCGTAGGCGGCCTCGAAATAGTCGAATGCTTCGTGGAAGACGAAATACGGCTTGCCCTGCAAAGCGGCCAGTTGCGGGCGAATGCGGCCATCGAGCGCATCCAGGCGCGCTTCGAAGGCTTGCAGATTGGCGGCGTAACGCGCGGCGTTGGCGGCATCCAGCTTGGCCAGGTCGGCGGCCATGCGGGCGGCGATCACCTTGGCGTTGTCGGCGGCCAACCACAGGTGGGCATCCAGGCTGCCCGGACGGTGATCATGGTCATGACCAAGCTCATCGCTGGCATGTTCGTGACCATGATCATGCTCGTCTTGGTCATGATCGTGTTCGTCGTGGCTATCGCCGAAATGGCGCAGGGTCATGCCGGGCAGATCCTGCACCGCCACCTGGGGCTTGTCGCGACTGCTCAGTACACGCGGTAGAAAACCCTCCATGTCCGGACCGATCCAGTACAGCAGGTCGGCATCACGCACTCTCCGTACATCGGACGGCCGCAGCGCATAGTGGTGCGGCGAGGCACCGGGCGGCAGCAGCACCTCGGGTTCGCCGATGCCGTCCTGCACCGCCGCGGCGATCAGTTGCAGCGGTTTGATACTGGTCAGCACACGCACCTCGGCCTGGGCACTGGCGACGAAAAACAGGGTAAAGAGACAGAAAAGACGCAACACGGGGCATACTCGGATGGAATTGAACGGGTAATATAATAACGTCTCTCACCAGCGCCGTCCTTGCCCATGACCGACACACCCCTGGCTGCACGCCCTCATGACCACTCCCGTTGCGTCAGCCATGCACTGGCCGAGGCCGAGGCCATCTGCGCGCGCCAGGGCCTGCGCCTGACTGCCCTGCGCAAGCGCGTGCTGGAACTGGTCTGGGCCAGCCACAAGCCGCTAGGCGCTTATGACATCCTCGGTGTATTGAGCGACGAAGACGGTCGCCGCGCGGCGCCACCGACGGTTTACCGCGCGCTGGATTTCCTGCTGGAAAACGGCCTGGTGCACCGCATCGCCTCCCTCAACGCCTTCGTCGGCTGCAGCCACCCTGAGCACGCGCATCAGGGCCAGTTTCTGATCTGCCGTAGCTGCCACGCCGCCACCGAACTGGAGCAACCAGCGATCAGCCAGGCCATCGTCGACGGGGCGGCCGGCGTCGGTTTCGTCGTCGAAAGCCAGACCGTGGAAGTGGTCGGCCTCTGCGCAGGCTGCAAGGGCACGGCATGAGCGACGCGCTGATCCGTCTCGACGGGGTCGCTGTCAGCTTCAACGGCCAGCCTGTGCTGGACGACGTGCAGCTGAGCGTACAACTCGGCGAGATCGTCACCCTGATCGGGCCCAACGGTGCGGGCAAGACCACCCTGGTGCGCGTGGTGCTCGGCCTGCTGCAGCCTGAGCGTGGCAACGTGCGTCGGGCGCCACGCCTGCGCATCGGCTACATGCCACAAAAACTCCACGTCGACGCCACCTTGCCGCTGTCGGTGCTGCGTTTCCTGCGCCTGGTACCGGGGGTGGATCGCAAACGCGTCCTGGCAGCACTGGCCGAGGTCGGTGCGGAACAGGTGATCGACAGCCCGCTGCAGAGCATTTCCGGTGGCGAGATGCAGCGCGTGCTGCTGGCCCGCGCGCTGCTGCGCGAGCCACAACTGCTGGTGCTCGACGAGCCGGTGCAGGGCGTCGATGTCGCCGGCCAGGCCGAGCTGTATCGACTGATCTCGCGACTGCGCGAGCGCCATGGCTGTGGCGTGCTGATGGTCTCGCATGACCTGCATCTGGTGATGAGCGCCACCGATCAGGTGGTCTGTCTCAACCGCCATGTCTGCTGCTCCGGCCACCCGGAGCAGGTCAGCGGCGACCCGGCGTTCATCGAACTGTTCGGTCAGGACGCCAAGAGCCTCGCCGTCTACCACCACCATCATGACCACGCGCACGACCTGCATGGCGGCGTGGTTCAGCCCGGCCTGACCATCCACGGCCCGGCTCACGTTCATGGCCCTGGTTGCAAACACTGATGCCCGATTTCCTCCTCAACGCCCTGCTCGCCGGCCTTACCCTGGCCCTGGTGGCCGGCCCGCTCGGCTCCTTCGTGGTGTGGCGGCGCATGGCCTATTTTGGCGACACCCTGTCCCATGCTGCCCTGCTTGGCGTGGCATTGGGGCTGATGCTCGACGTCAGCCCGACCCTGACGGTGACCGTCGGCTGCGTGCTGCTCGCCGTACTGCTGGTGACCCTGCAGCAGCGCCAGCCGCTGGCCTCCGACACCCTGCTGGGCATCCTCGCCCACAGCACCCTGTCGCTGGGTCTGGTGGCGCTGAGTTTCATGCATGACGTGCGCATCGACCTGATGAGCTACCTGTTCGGCGACCTGCTCGCCGTCAGCCCCAGCGATCTGGCCTGGATCATCGGCGGCAGCGCGCTGGTGCTGGCGCTGCTGGCTTGGTTGTGGCGACCGCTGCTGGCGATCACCGTGCACGAGGAACTGGCACGGGTCGAAGGCCTGCCGGTGGCGGCGATTCGCCTGGCGCTGATGCTGCTGATTGCCGTGGTGATCGCCGTGGCGATGAAGATCGTCGGCGTACTGCTGATCACCTCGCTGTTGATCATCCCCGCGGCCGCTGCCCAGCGCCACGCGCGCACGCCGGAGCAGATGGCCGTGGGCGCCAGTCTGCTCGGGCTGCTGGCGGTGTGCTGCGGCCTGGCGCTGTCCTGGTATCAGGACACGCCGGCCGGGCCATCCATCGTGGTCAGTGCCGCTGCGTTGTTCCTGGCCAGTTTCGCCCTGCCCAAGCGCAGCGGTTGACGGCGCATCGCGCGTAGCCCGGATGCAATCCGGGACAGCTGCGCCACGTTGTTCCCGGATTGCATCCGGGCTACGGCTCATCCTTGTAACCTCCCCCCAGCCCTTTCCCATGAATGAGCCCGGGACCCCGAACAGCGTGAAATCGAGGCCGTAAACCTGTATGATTGCGCGTTTTTTGCACAATTCGAGACGCGTAGTTATGAAGTCGTTCGCTTTTCGTGGTCTTCCGCTTTTTCTGGTTCTACTTCTGGCCGGTTGCCAGAGCAGCCAGCAGCACAGCCTCCCGCCGGTCGACGATCTGGTCGTCGCCTTCCGTCAGCTCGACCTGAGCCTGGCCGAAGAACGCCTCGACGACGCGCGCAGCCAGCTCAGCACACTGCAGCAGCGCGCCAGCCGCGATACCCGTCTGGAGCAGTACCAGCGCCAGCTGGCCGAGGCTTATATGGAGCAGGGCCGCGAAGCGCTGCAACAAGGCGATCTGGATCGCGCCGCGCAGGCACTGGGCCAGGCCCGCAGCCTGATGCCGCAGGCGCCAGCCCTGAGTCACGATCTCAACCAGGCCATCGACAGCGCCCGTACGGCACGCCAGACGGCTGCCGAGCAACAGGCACGCGATGCAGCCGCCAAGCTCGATGCCGAGCGCCAGGAGCAACTGCGCCAGCAGCGCCAGGCCAGCGAGCGCCAGGCAGCGGCCAAGGCAGCAACCGCTCCGGTAGCCGCAAGCCAGCCAGCGCCAGTGGTCGAGAGCGAGCCCACAGCGCGCCTGATCGATCCGAACGCCGCCACCAGCAGCGTGGCCATGCCTATGCTGGACAACCAGGACAACGAAAACCTGCGCCGCCTGCTCGACAGCGTGGCGGCGGATGTCGTGACCTTTCGCTGCGCCGTGCGCATCGAAGTACGCGAGGCCAAGGATTATCCCTGGGTTGCGGCGCTGCTGTCGGCGCGGATCAAGAAACTCGACCCAAGCTTTCGTCCGCAGTTGAGCCAGAAGATCGCTCCGCAACAGGTGCCACGCCTGCTGTTGAGCCCAAAGCGCAGCTGATGTCTGCCGCCTATCGCTAATGCCGTTTTGTAATAACCATAGGCCAACAAAGATTTTCTCGGCCTAAACACCGCCGGGTAAACTAGCGCCCTTTTGCGCCCCACCCGGCGCCCGATGGCCGGCCCCTTCCACCTGGGGGCTCGCCCTTGAACACACCCAAAAGGTCGTTCGCGTGATCCAGTTTCAATCCGTCCACAAAGCCTACCGCGTCGCCGGTCGCGAGATTCCGGCGCTGCAGCCCACCACGCTGCAGGTCGGCAGCGGCCAGGTGTTCGGCATCATCGGCCACTCCGGCGCCGGCAAGAGCACCCTGCTGCGCCTGATCAACCGCCTGGAAGAACCCTCGGGTGGTCGCATCGAGATCGACGGTGTCGACGTCACCGCCCTCGATGCCAATGGCCTGCGCCGCTTCCGCCAGCAGGTCGGGATGATTTTCCAGCACTTCAACCTGCTGTCGTCGAAGACCGTCTCCGACAACATCGCCATGCCGCTGCGTCTGGCCGGCGAGCTGAGCCGCGCCGAGATCGACGCCCGCGTCGCCGAGCTGCTGGCGCGCGTCGGCCTGCAAGATCACGCCAACAAATACCCGGCGCAACTCTCCGGCGGGCAGAAGCAGCGCGTCGGCATCGCCCGTGCGCTGAGCACGCGGCCGAAGATCCTGTTGTGCGACGAGGCCACCAGCGCCCTCGACCCGCAGACCACCACCGCCGTGTTGCAGTTGCTGGCCGAGATCAACCGCGAGCTGGGCCTGACCATCGTGCTGATCACCCACGAGATGGACGTGATCCGCCGTGTCTGCGACCGCGTGGCGGTGATGGATGCCGGCGTTATCGTCGAGGAAGGCCCGGTGGCCGAGGTGTTCCTCCATCCGCAGCACTCGACCACGCGGCGTTTCGTGCAGGAGTCCGAGCACGTCGACGAAGCCGAGCAGCGCGATGACTTCGCCCATGTCGAAGGCCGCATCCTGCGCCTGACCTTCCAGGGCGACGCTACCTACGCACCGCTGCTGGGCACCGTGGCCCGCGAAACCGGTGTGGACTACAGCATCCTTGCCGGGCGCATCGACCGCATCAAGGACACCCCCTACGGCCAGCTCACCCTGGCCCTGACCGGTGGCGACATCGACGCCGCGCTGGCGCGCTTCGGCGCCGCCGACGTGCATCTGGAGGTACTGCGCTGATGCTCGAACAACTCTTGCCCAACGTGTTCTGGCCGGAAATCTGGCAGGCCAGCCTCGACACCCTGAACATGCTGCTCGGCTCCATGCTGTTCACCGTGCTGCTCGGCCTGCCGCTCGGCGTGCTGCTGTTTCTCACCGGCCCGCGCCAGCTGTTCGAGCAGAAGGCCTTGTACGGCGCGCTGTCGCTGGTGGTGAACATCCTGCGCTCGGTGCCCTTCGTCATCCTCTTGATCCTGATGATCCCCTTCACCGAGCTGCTGGTCGGCACCTCGCTGGGCGTGGCCGGCGCCATTCCGCCGCTGGTAGTGGGCGCCACGCCGTTCTTCGCGCGCCTGGTGGAAACCGCCCTGCGCGAGGTGGAGCGCGGCATCATCGAAGCGACCCAGGCGATGGGCGCCACTACCTGGCAGATCATCACCCGCGCGCTGCTGCCCGAGGCGTTGCCCGGCCTGCTCGCGGCCACCACCGTCACCGCGATTACCCTGGTGTCCTACACCGCCATGAGCGGCCTGATCGGCGGCGGCGGCCTCGGCGACCTGGCCGTGCGCTACGGCTACCAGCGCTACCAGCCGGACGTGATGGCCGTGACCGTGATCCTGCTGCTGATTCTGGTGCAGGTGCTGCAGATGGTCGGGGATCGCCTGGTCGTGCATTTTTCTCGCAAGTAATCCCAACAAGCGGCGACTCGCTACCCGCGAGACCCGCACCAACCTTCCCAAAAGGAACCTTGAAATGAAGAAGCTGCTGACTGCCATCGCCGCCTGCGCGGCCTTCTCGGCCCAAGCCGAAACCCTCAACGTCGCCGCCACCCCGGTGCCGCACGCGGAGATCCTCGAGTTCGTCAAACCGGCCCTGGCCAAAGAAGGCGTGGAGCTGAAGGTGCGCGTGTTCACCGACTACGTGCAGCCCAACCTGCAGGTACAGCAGAAGAACCTCGACGCCAACTTCTTCCAGCACCAGCCGTACCTGGACGAGTTCAACGCCAGCCGCAAGACCGAGCTGGTCAGCGTTGCCGGCGTGCACGTCGAGCCCTTCGGCGCCTACTCGAGCAAGATCAAGAACCTGAGCGAGCTGCCGCAAGGCGCCACCGTGGCCATCCCCAACGACGCCACCAACGGCGGCCGCGCCCTGCTGCTGCTGCAGAAGGCCGGCGTGATCAAGCTCAAGCCGGAAGCCGGCATCCTCGCCACGCCGAAGGACATCGTCGAGAACCCCAAGGCGATCAAGGTGCGTGAACTGGAGGCAGCTACCCTGCCGCGCGTGCTGAGCCAGGTCGACCTCGCCCTGATCAACACCAACTACGCCCTGGAAGCCAAGCTCAACCCGACCCAGGACGCCCTGGCCATCGAAGGCAGCGACTCGCCGTACGTCAACATCCTGGTGACCCGCGCCGACAACAAGGACAGCGACGCTGTACAGAAGCTGGTCAAGGCGCTGCACAGCGCCGAGGTGAAGCAGTTCATCGAAGAGAAGTACAAAGGCGCCGTCGTGCCAGCGTTCTGATCGCCGCTGACGCTGTACCCGATGCCGCGCCGCTGCAAAGCTGCGCGGCATTTTTATGCGTGGAATGTGTCGGTGCCCCGCAGGGTGCGCCGTGCGCATCGGGGGTAATGTGGCCACCGCCCCCGGATTGCATCCGGGCTACGACACTGGCAGGCGCCTAGACGACGGTCGTAGTCGCGGCTGAAGCCCCTCCCACCGAGCGCACTAACCTGCCCTGGGCTTTTCCGGGCGCGTCCAGATGAACAGCGCACCGCAGCTCATGCCAGCGGCAGCAAACAGCACGGAAGGCATATGGTTGACGGTCAGTAGCAGGATGCTCAGCGCGAGCAGCATGCTGGCACTCGCCACCCACTTGGTGCGCCGGGCGATCAGGCCGCCGTTTTTCCAGTCGCGCAGCAGCGGGCCGAACACCCGGTGATTCTCCAGCCAGGCGGCCAGGCGCGGCGAACTGCGCGACGCCGCCCAGGCCGCCAGCAGGACGAACTCGGTGGTGGGCAGGCCCGGCAGTATCACCCCGAGCATGGCCATGCCGATGCTCAGGTAGGCCAGCAGCAGCCATAGCCAGCGCTGCCAGGCCGAACGCGCCAGCGTGGTTTCAGGCAAAGCAGCGTTCCAGGTGTACGGTGAAGCGCTCGAAAGCGGCGATGGCCGCCGCCTCGGCCAAACGCTCCTGCTCGGCATCCAGCTCGACGCTGTCGAGCACGGCGGTAAACGCCTTCCAGCCCTGCGCGCGGCCACCTTCCGGCTCGCCCAGGTGACGCGCGCCAAAGGTCTCGCTGAGGCCCAGCGCCGGCATGCGCTTGAGCAGGAAAGCGGCACCGAGCTTGGAACCTTCGGAAACGAACAGCCAGGCCAGCGCCTCGCCGGTGCCCATAGTCTTGTTGCGAATGCTGTCATCGCCCTCAGGCAGCGCGCGCTGCAGATCGGCCAGGTCCAGCGCGGCCTGCTCGACGCGGCAGCGCTGCGGCAGATCAGGCACCAGCTTGATCAGCTGCGGATCGTTGTAGAGCTTTTCCAGATCCCGCTGGAACAGGTACTGGGCGGCCACGAAGTGGGAAAACCGCTCCGGGCTAGCGAACGGATCATGGCTCTTGACCAGGTTGTCGAGGTGACTGTGCGGCTCGTGGGTAATCTGGTTCAGACGCTGCGAACGCAGCGGATGGGACAGTTGCGAAGAGGCGGTCATGGAAAGCTCGCTGATGACTGGCATGAAGTAAGGCAGCCCGTCCCCTGCACCGCTCGATGAAGCGCGCAGGACGTTCGACTGCCACTGTCTTTTAAAGACGAACGAACCTGCCAAGCTCCGTAAAAATAACGCGAAACACGGGAATATGGCGCTGCAGACGGGCTTCCTACATGCGCTCGCTAGCCGACCTTATTAAAAGTGATTATTATTCGCGAAGTAGTCGGCGAACCAGGCTTGCCAGTGACCATCCCCAATCTAGACAGCGTCTTCATCAGCCAGCGCACCCCGCTGCTGCGCACGCTGGTGAAAATCGTCAAAAACGCCAGCATCGCCGAGGAGCTGGTGCAGGAAACCTACCTGCGGGTCGCCCGTAGCCTGCGCGACAAACCGGTCGATCACCTCGAACCCTTTCTCTTCCAGACGGGCCGCAATCTGGCGCTCGACCACTTGCGCCGCGAGCGCATGCAGTCGCGCACCATGCTCGACGACGTGCCGGACGAAGTCATGCAGGCCGTTCCCGCTCCGGGTTCATCCAGTGAAGACAGTCTGCACGCCGAACGCCTGCTGCAACGACTGGGCAACGCACTGGAGCAGTTGAGCGAACGCCAGCAACGCATCTTCATCCTCAGCCGTCTGCATGGCCAGGGTTACGCAGAGATCGCTGCAGAACTCGGTGTATCGACCAGCACGGTGCAGAAGGAACTCAAACTGATCATGACCCTGTGCATGACCCTGCTCGAGCGCCTCACGCCTCCGACATGAGCGACTATCGCTCCCCCGCACCTTCGGCCAGAATATTGCCCCCCGGTTTCGAGAACAGCCCGATGCACCAGCAGCAGGGAACCCCCACCGACAGCGATGCATCGCTGAGCCAGGCGCTGGACTGGCTGCTTCTGCTGGAAGATGCGGACGATGATTGCCGGGCGCAATTCGCCGAATGGCTGGCCGCCTCCCCTGCCAATGCCGAGGCGTTCGAACGCGCGCAGCAGTGCTGGCAATCATCCACGCTGGTCACCGCAGCCGCGCGCCTGCAGCAGCGCAGGCAACCGGCGCCCAGGCGCTCGCGACGCATCGGTGGAGCGCTGGCGATCGCCGCCTCGCTGCTGCTGGTGGTCGGCATCATCCTGCACAGTGATCTGCTGCTGCACCTGCGCGCCGATCATGTCACGGCCGTTGGCCAGCGCCAGAGTCTGGATCTGGCCGATGGCTCGCACGTACTGCTCAACACCGGCAGCGCGTTCTCCAGTCAGATCGACGCGAGTCAGCGCGTCACGCAGCTGCTCAGAGGCGAAGCCTATTTCGATGTCGCCAAGGACAGCAGCCGTCCATTTCAGGTGACCGCTGGCCCCGTTCAGATATCGGTACGCGGCACCGCATTCTCCGTGCGCTATCTCGACGATGCCGCCGAAGTCAGCGTCGAGCGCGGCGAGATCGAGGTGCATGCGCGCGGCAACGACACACGTATCTACCTGGCAAGCGGCGACAGCATCCGCATCGGCCCGGACGGTGTCGGCAAGCGTATCCACGGCACCACAGCCAGCCAACTCGCGTGGGTTCAGGGCCGCCTGATCTTCGATGATCGCCCTTTGCACGAAGTGCTGGCTGAACTGCGCCGCTACTACCCCGGCTGGATCATCAACCGCAACGCCGAGCTGAATGACCTGCGCATCACCGGCAACTACCGCCTGAGCGACCCCGCCGACATCATGCGCTCGCTGGCGCAGGTGACCTCGGCGCAGCTGCAAGAGTACCCATCGCTGCTGATTCTCAACTGAGAAAAAGAATTTTTACGCTCACTGAGGGATTCGTTCGTCCCGTCAGAACAATGCAAACAATTCGCATTAACTGACCTTCCGACGACACCCGCAGAGAGCACAACGATGCCCCTTCACACCAGGCGCCCGCATTTCCCGCGACTGTCCACCGCCAGCCTGTCGCTGCTGGCACTCTCCATCGCCTGCGCCAGCCTGCCGCTGGCCCATGCCCATGCTGCCGAGCTGGCGCCAGCGGCGCAGCAGCACAGCCAGAGCGGTTACAGCTTCGCCATCGAGCGCCAGCCACTGGTCTCGGCGCTGAACGCCTTCAGCGACGTCACGGGCTGGCAGATAGGCCTGCCGGCACAATTGGCCGACGGTATCGACTCGCCGGGAACCAGTGGCCGCCAATCGCCGGAACTGGCCTTGGCGCGCCTGCTCGAAGGCACCGGCTTGAGCTACCGCAGCGTTGGGGAACGCAGCGTGGTGCTGGTCAAAAACCCTGCGCAATCGCTCGCCCTCCAGCCGACGACGGTCACTGCCACACGCCGTGAGCAAAGCGTTAATGACGTTCCCGTTTCGGTAAGCGTGCTCGGTCGCGAGCAACTCGACCAGCAGAACGTCAATAGCATCAAGGATCTGGTGCGCAACGAGCCTGGCGTTTCCGTCGGTGGCGCCGGCCAGCGTGCCGGCATCACTGGCTACAACATCCGTGGTATCGATGGTGATCGCATCCTGACCCAAGTCGATGGCGTTGAGGTACCAGCCAGCTTCTTCAACGGCCCCTACGCCCAGACCCATCGCAACTATGTCGATCCGGAAATCGTCAAACGCGTGGAAATCCTGCGTGGCCCGGCTTCAGCCTTGTATGGCAGCAGCGCCATCGGTGGGGCCGTGAGCTACTTCACCCTGGACACCGACGACATTATCAAGGACGGCAAGGATGTTGGTGCACGCCTGAAAACCGGTTACAGCTCGGCTGACGATAGCTGGCTGAAATCAGCCACCGTTGCCGGTCGCCACGAACAGTTCGACGCCCTGCTGCACCTGTCCCAGCGCGACGGCCACGAAACCGAGTCCTATGGCAGCACCGGCGGCACGGGCCTGGATCGCACCGAGGCCAACCCCGAAGACGTACGCACCACCAATCTGCTGGCCAAGCTTGGCTGGAACTACAACGACAGTGATCGCCTACAACTGACCTACGAGAAGTACAAGGACGACCGTGACACCGATCAGTTGAGCGCTGTAGGCGGGCCGTTCAACGCCGGCAGCGGCTTCAACTACTACGAGTCACGCAAGGGCAACGACACCATTACCCGCGAGCGCTTCGGTCTGGAGCACAGACTAGCTGTGGACAGTCTGCTGGCCGACAAACTGAAGTGGAGCCTGAACTACCAGGTGGCGAAAACCGACCAGAGCACAGTAGAGCACTACGTGCCGAAGAGCTTCATGACCGGAGCGGCCACCCGTAACGTCATGCGCTACCGCGACACCACGTATAAAGATCGCCAATGGATCTTCGATGTTCAGCTCGACAAGGCCTTCAGCCTCGGCCAGACCGACCACCTGCTGACCTACGGCACCACCCTCAAGCGCGAAGAAGTCACCGGGCTGCGTACTGGCCAAGGCATCTGCCTGCAGGCGCTGAGCGCCAGTTGCACCAGCGTCGGCGCCATCAGTACCAACGCCTCTGACACCCTGACGCCACAGAGCGACTTCCCCGATCCGACCATCAAGACCTACAGCCTCTTCGCTCAGGACGAAATCCGCTGGGACCAGTGGACCTTCCTGCACGGTCTGCGCTACGACTACACCCGCATGACACCGAAACTGACGGACGAGTTTCTCGCCACCGTCACCGGCAGCGGCGTGACCGAGTACAACGACGACGAAAAGACCTGGCATCGCATCTCGCCGAAACTCGGCGTCACCTACGCCTTCGATGATCATTACACCTGGTTCGGCCAGTATGCCGAGGGCTTCCGCACCCCTACGGCCAAGGCACTGTACGGGCGTTTCGAGAACGTCGCCGGCGGCTACACCGTCGAGCCCAATCCGAACCTGGAACCAGAGAAGAGTCGCGGCGTGGAGACAGGCTTGCGCGGCCAGTTCGAGGGCGGCAGTTTCGACATAGCGGTGTTCTACAACCGCTACCGCAACTTCATCGACGAAAACGCCATCACCGCCAACAGCAACGCACTGGCCTTTCAATCGCAGAACATCAGCCATGCCAGCATTCGCGGTGTGGAGGTCAAGGGCCGCTTGAACCTGGACAGCTTCGGCGCTCTTCCAGGTCTCTACACGCAAGGTTCGATTGCCTATGCCCGTGGTCGTAACGACGACACTGGCGAAGCACTCAACAGTGTCAACCCGCTGACCGGCGTATTCGGCCTGGGCTACGAGCAGGAGCGTTTCGGTGGTCTGCTGAACTGGACCCTGGTCAAGCGCAAGACGCGTATCGACGACAGCAGCTTCAACAGACCGGACGGCAGCAGCAGCCAGTTCGCCAGCCCCGGATTCGGTATCCTCGACCTTACCGGCTACTACAAGCTAACCGACGACCTGACCGTCAACGCCGGCCTGTATAACCTGACCGACAAAAAGTATTGGCTGTGGGATGACGTGCGTGGCTACGACGCCGTTGGCGAGGCAGGTGTGACCAGCCCCGCCAACCTCGACCGCCTGACCCAGCCGGGGCGCAACTTCGCGATCAATCTGGTCTGGGACATCTGAGCCAGCAGCCGGAAGTGACTGCAACTGTCACTTCCGGCGCAGACAGCAGTGCGCTGCCCTTACCCAGGCGCATCTCTCGACAGCAGGCAGCTCAACAAGCAATCCAGTGCCGGCTGGCGCTGCGCACGACGCACCAGGGCGACCAGCTCACGATGGAAGGTCAGCTCGCCCAGCTCGATCACCCGCAGGCGCGTCGGCCGTTGCAGCCACAGGCCCGCACGCGGTACCAGGGCCACGCCCATACCGTTTTCCACCAGCCGCACGATGGCTTCCAGTTCATCCAGTTCCAGCGCCTCGCGCACGTTCAGGCGTTGCTCACGCAGGAAGCGCGTCACCTGGCGCCCGCCGAACGAAGCGCGGTCGTAGCGCACGAACGGCTGCTCGGCGAGCAGGCGCAATGGGTCGTCTCCATCCACGTCCAGCGGGGCGATCAGCACGAAGGGCTCGCGCGCCAGCGGTACTTCCAGCAGCTCCTTGGGCAAGGCAAACGGCGGTTTGATCAACAGCGCCAGATCCAGTTCACTCGCATCCAGCTGGCTGAACAGCTGCAAGGACACGCCCGGCACCAGCTTCAGTTCGACCCGCGGCGCCAGTTGCCGAAAGCGCGGCAGCGCCTCGGCCAACAGGCCGGTCTGCAAGGTGGCGATGGCGCCGACGCGCAGCTCGCCCTGCCACTGATCAGCGCCTGGCGGCAACGCCATCTGCGTGTACAGCGCGAGCATCTGTTCGGCCAGCGGCAGGGCGTGGCGGCCGGCGGCATTGAGCATGGCGGCGCGGCCACTGCGGTCGAACAGGCGTACGCCGAGGTGCTGCTCCAGCACGCGCATCTGCGCGCTGACCGCCGACTGGGTCAGCCCCACCTGCTGGCCAGCGGCAGCGAAGGTGCCCAGGCGAGCGACGGTGATGAAGGTTTTCAGTTCACGCAGCATCGTGCGTCTCGAGTGATCAAAATTATTTGAGCTTGCGAGCAAGAATATTCGCTTTAGAACAATTTTGCTGTTGGTAGGCTGGTGCGATGAATATCGATGGCGGGTTGTACCCGCCCTACCCACAACAATCAGAGGTATTGCGTGATGGCCCTTGCTCCCTTTCACCTGGCGATTCCCGTGTACGACCTGGCTGCCGCGCGGCATTTCTACGGCGAGGTGTTCGGCTGTGCCGAGGGTCGTAGCAGCGAGCACTGGGTGGACTTCGATTTCTTCGGCCACCAGTTGGTGATCCACGAAGCGCCGAAGATGGCCTACCAGGAATCAGCCGTGAGCAACCCGGTGGACGGCCACGACGTGCCGGTGCCGCATTTCGGCGTGGTGCTCGGCTGGGCAGACTGGGAAGCGCTGGCCGAGCGCCTGCGCAGCCGCGAGACGAAGTTCGTCATCGAGCCCTACGTGCGTTTCAAGGGCCAGGTCGGCGAGCAGGCCACCATGTTCCTCCTCGATCCTTGCGGCAACGCCCTGGAGTTCAAGGCGTTCAAGGACATCGGCCAGCTGTTCGCCAAGTAAGCGCACGCTGCCCGGGTAGCGAGCAAGCGCCGCTCAATCCAGCGGATTGTCGATCTGCGCGCGCAGCAGCTCGGCGAAGGCGCTGGCCTCAACCGGGCGGCTGATCAGGAAGCCCTGGATCTCGTCGCAGTTCTGGCTCTTGAGGAAATCCATCTGCGCCTGGGTTTCCACACCCTCGGCCACCACTTTCAGCTCCAGGCTGTGGGCCATGGCGATGATCGCACGGGTGATCGCCGCGTCCTCGCCACCGGGCGACAGATCGCGGATGAAGGTCTGGTCGATCTTCACGTAGTGCACCGGGAAGCGCTTGAGGTAGCTGAGTGAAGAATAACCGGTGCCGAAATCGTCGATGGCCAGTTTGACCCCCAGTTCACGCAGCTGACGGAAGGTGACGATGACGCTGTCGACGTTGTCCAGCAGTTGGCTTTCGGTCAGTTCCAGCTCCAGGTACTGCGGCGCCAGGCCGGTTTCTTCGAGCACCTGGCGCACCAGGCTGGTGAGGTTGCCCTGGCGCAACTGATACACCGAGATATTCACCGACACCCGTATCTGCGCCAGCCCCTCCTCCTGCCACTGGCGCGCCTGGCGGCAGGCCTGACGCAGCACGAACTCGCCAATCGGCGCGATCAGCCCGGTCTCTTCGGCCAAGCCGATGAACTCGCCAGGCGCCACCATGCCCTGCTGCGGATGGCGCCAGCGCACCAGCGCTTCGGCCGCGTTGAGCTGGTCGTCGGCAAGGTTCAGCTTGGGCTGGTAGAACACTTCCAGCTGACCTTCGTCGATGGCCTTGCGCAGCTGGTTCTCCAGCTGCAGACGCTCCAGGGTGCAGGCCTGCAGGTTGTCGGTGAAGAACTGGAAGGTGTTGCCGCCCAGGTGCTTGGCGTGTTGCACGGCCATGTTGGCCTGGCTGATCAGCGCGCTGATCTCGCGGGCGTAGTCCGGCAGCAGACTGATACCCAGCGAGGCGCTGATCACCAGCTCGTGGCCACCGACGGTCATCGGCACGCGCAACTTGGCCAGCAGCCGACTGGCCACCCGCGCCAGGCTGGAAAGGCTGCCGTAGGCGTCGAGGATGATGGCGAATTCGTCACCCGAGAGCCGTGCGATGCAGTCGGCCTCCGGCACCGCCTGGGTCAGGCGGCGGCTCATCTGGCGCAGCAACTGATCGGCGACCTCGTGGCCGAGGCTGTCGTTGAGCAGCTTGAAGCGGTCCAGGTCGATATGCACCAGGGCGATGCTGCGCCCGCTCTGGCGGGCGCGCTGGCTGGCATCGTGCAGACGCTCCTTGAACAGGCTGCGGTTGGCCAGGCCGGTCAGATCGTCGTAATGCGACAGGTAGCGCAGGCGCTCCTCGGCCTCGCGCCGCGCACTGAGATCGGCGAAGAAGCCGACGATATGACTGGGCCGACCTGTTACATCGCGCACCAGATTGAGCTGCAGCCATTGCGGGTAAAGCTCGCCGCTCTTGCGCGTCTCGATCAGCTCGCCCTGCCAGGTGCCGCTGCTGTCCAGCTCCTGGCGGATCATCTGGTATTGCCGACGCATCTCGCGGCTGCCAATCAGGCTGGTCACCGTGCGCCCGACCACTTCCTCACGGCTGTATCCGGTCACCGCGCTGAACGCACGGTTGACCGCCAGCACGCGGTAGTCGGGGTCGAGAATGAAGATGCCTTCGCTGGCTGCTTCGAACACGGTCGCGGCCAGGCGCTGTTGCTGCTCCTGCTGACGCCGCGCGCTGACGTCGCGCCGCGTGCCGAGCATGCGCCGCACACGGCCGGCGGCGTCGCGCTCGACCGCACGGCCACGGTCCTCGACCCAGACCCAGTGACCATCGACATGGCGCACGCGGTACTCGATCTGATAATCCTCGCTGCGCCCCTTGAGGTGCTGGACCAGCGCCCGGCGCAACCCTGGCAGATCATCCGGGTGCAGGCGCGGGGTCAGGTCACGCAGCATCACTTGCACCTGGCCCGGCTCCAGACCGAACAGCTCGCGCAGGTGCGAGTGGTGCACCTGGTCGCTTTCCAGATCCCAGTCCCACAGCCCCAGCTCGCTCGCCTCCAGCGCCAGGGCCAGGCGCGCCTGGCTCTTGCCCAGGGCATGGGTCGCTTCGTCCAGCTCCAGGGTACGTTCGGCCACACGCATTTCCAGCTCGCCATGGGCGCCGCGCAATTCGCGCTCGGCACGGCGACGCTGCTCCACCTCACGCGCCAGTTCTTCATTGAGCCCTTCGGCACGCTGTTTGGCGTGCTCCAGGTTGCTGATCAGCGCCAGGTTGTGAAAACGCTGCAGCAAGCTGCGCTGCACCAGACGGTTGACCTGCCAGGCCACCACCAGCAGGGCGAGAAACAACATTACGCTGAGCAACCCCCAGCCACGCTGCAGGCCGCTGTCTGAAAACAGCAGGAAGCCGGCCGACGGCAGCAGGCAGGGCAAGGCGAAGGTGAGGAAGGCTGACAGGCTGACGGCATAGGCCACGCTGGCCGAGAGAATCGCTGCGGCGATCAGGCCGTAGACCAGCGCCTGCTGGTAGAAGACATCGGCAGGTACCAGCACGATCACGGCGAAAGCGAGGGTCAACCCGGATGCACCGGCGCCGAAGAGGAAGATGCGTCGCCAGTAGGGCTCGGCCTGGCGGCTGGGCAGCGCCTCGTTGAAGGCATTCACCTGGGTCAGGCGCAACAGCGCCAGCAGCACTACCCAGCCCAGCCAGGCAGCGAGCATCGGTGCGCTCTGCTGACTCCACAGCAATAGACTGCAGGCCAGGCCGACCAGCAGCATGAGCAACGTGGGCAGGCGCGAACCCTGGAACAACAGACGGGTACGCTCAACGGCAATATCCGTGGCGAACTGACGTTCAGCCTGATGCGGGTCCAGCGTCACCTCTTGAACTACGGCGCTAGTCGTGGCGGTCATAGGCGATTTTCTTGTAATGGTTGCCTAAGGGTATTGGGCGCTTTTTGCGACGCTCCCAACCCTGACGTCGCGGGAGAATACCCGAGACAGACGCTGTGCCCAACAACGATGTGGGCAATTTCACGGCTTGACGTCCATCTTTTGGCGGGCACCGGCAGAGCATGATGGCCTTTGGCCGCCTGAGCACGCCCATCTGCACCCTGACCCGCCAGTCGTCGGTTGCATCAGGCTCGTTTCACCGCGCCTGGCTGACGGTTTGCCCTCCCCTTCCCGGCCCCCTAGAATGCCGCGATGCAAAATGACCTCGATCACAGACTCACCACCCTCAATCCCGCCCAGCACCATGCGGTTACCACGCCGCCTGGTCATCAACTGGTGCTGGCCGGTGCCGGCTCGGGCAAGACCCGTGTGCTGGTGCACCGCATCGCCTTCCTGATCCAGCGCCTGGACGTGTCGCCGCACAGCATCCTGTCGGTGACCTTTACCAACAAGGCGGCCGCCGAGATGCGCCACCGCATCGAAGACGTGCTCGGCCACGCCCCTGCCGGCATGTGGGTCGGTACCTTCCACGGCCTGGCTCACCGCCTGCTGCGTGCGCACTGGAAGGAAGCGGGGCTGGCCGAGAACTTCCAGATTCTCGACTCCGACGATCAGCAGCGCCTGATCAAGCGAGTGATCCGCGACCTTGGCCTGGATGAACAGCGCTGGCCGGCCAAACAGGCGCAGTGGTTCATCAACGGGCAGAAGGATGAGGGCATCCGCCCGCAAGGCATCCAGGCCAGCGGCGACCTGTTCCTGGCCACCATGCGCGGCATCTACGAAGCCTACGAGGCGGCCTGCGCGCGCACCGGCGTCATCGATTTCGCCGAGCTGCTGCTGCGTGCCCTCGACCTGTGGCGCGACAATGCCGGCCTGCTGGAGCATTACCAGCGTCGCTTCCGCCATATCCTGGTCGACGAGTTCCAGGACACCAACGCCGTGCAGTACGCCTGGCTGCGTTTGCTCGCCAAGGGCGGCGAAAGCCTGATGGTGGTGGGTGACGATGACCAGTCGATCTACGGCTGGCGCGGCGCGAAGATCGAGAACATCCAGCAGTTCGACAGCGATTTCGCCGATGCCGAGATCATCCGTCTGGAGCAGAACTACCGCTCCACGGCGAACATCCTCAATGCCGCCAACGCGCTGATCGCCAACAACCAAGGGCGCCTCGGCAAGGAGCTGCGCACCGACGTCGGTGATGGCGAGCCACTGGCTCTGTACGCCGCCTTCAACGAGCACGACGAAGCGCGCTACGTGGTGGAAACCATCGAGGACGCCCTGCGCAAGGACGGCCTCAAGCGCAGCGAGATCGCCATTCTCTATCGCTCCAACGCCCAATCGCGGGTGCTGGAAGAGGCGCTGCTGCGCGAGAAGATCCCCTACCGCATCTACGGTGGTCAGCGCTTCTTCGAACGCGCCGAAATCAAGAACGCCATGGCTTACCTGCGCCTGCTCGATGGGCGCGGCAACGATGCGGCGCTGGAGCGCATCATCAACGTGCCGGCGCGTGGCATCGGCGAGAAGACCATCGAGACCATCCGCGAATACGCCCGCGCCCATGACGTACATATGTGGGAGGCGATTCGCCTGATGCTGACGGTCAAGGCGCTGCCCGCTCGCGCCTCGGGCGCCCTGGCCGGCTTCATCGAACTGATCGACAGCCTGGCCGAGCAGGTGCTGGCCATGCCGCTGCACCAGATGACTCAGGTGGTCATCGAAAAGAGCGGCCTGCTCGCCTATCACGAGGCGGAAAAAGGCGAGAAGGGCCAGGCCCGGGTGGAAAACCTGGAGGAACTGGTCAGCGCCGCACGCACCTTCGAGAACGATGAAGACGACGAGCTGACCCCGCTGCAGGCCTTCCTCACCCACGCCTCGCTGGAGGCCGGGGACACCCAGGCCGCCGAGAACGAAGACAGTATTCAACTGATGACCCTGCACAGCGCCAAGGGCCTGGAATTCCCCCTGGTGTTCCTGGTCGGCATGGAAGAGGGTCTGTTCCCGCACAAGATGAGCCTGGAAGAACCGGGCCGATTGGAAGAAGAACGCCGCCTGGCCTATGTCGGCATTACCCGTGCCATGCAGAAGCTGGTGATCAGCTACGCCGAAACACGGCGTCTCTACGGTAGCGAGACCTATAACAAGGTGTCGCGCTTTGTCCGCGAAATCCCCGCACCGCTGATTCAGGAAGTGCGCCTGAGCAACAGCGTCAGCCGCCCGATGAGCACCAGCTCGATGGGTGGCGGCAGCCTGTTCGCCGGCAGCGCCATACCGCAAACGCCCTTCAACCTGGGCCAGCGCGTACGTCACAGCCTGTTCGGCGAGGGCACCATCCTCAATTTCGAGGGTGCTGGCGCCCAGGCGCGGGTCCAAGTGAATTTCGAAAACGAAGGCAGTAAATGGCTGATGCTGGCGTACGCCAAGCTGGAAGCCTATTAGCACACCGTATCTGGAGATAATCGATGAATCGCCGCAATCTGTTCGGCGCCGCTGTGGCACTGATCGCCGCCATCGGCCTGGTTGGCTGTAAAGAAGAAAAGGCTGCCAGCGAGCAAGCCGCTGCCAAGCCAGCAGAAACCGTCCACTGGAAGATGGTCACCTCCTGGCCGAAGAACTTCCCCGGCCTGGGCACCGCTGCCGAGCGCCTGGCCGAGCGCATCAACGCCATGAGCGCCGGGCGCCTGACCGTAAAGGTCTACGCCGCCGGTGAGCTGGTGCCGGCGCTGGAAGTGTTCGACGCCGTCTCGCGCGGCACCGCCGAGATGGGCCATGGCACGCCGTACTACTGGAAGGGCAAGGTGCCGGCTGCGCAGTTCTTCAGCAGCGTGCCATTCGGCCTGTCCACCCTGGAAATGAACGCCTGGTTGAGCAAGGGCGGCGGTCAGGCACTGTGGGATGAAACCTACGCACCGTTCGGCGTGAAACCGCTGTCGGCCGGCAACACCACCATGCAGATGGGCGGCTGGTTCAACAAGGAAATCAACAGCCTGGCCGACATCAAGGGCCTGAAGATCCGCATGCCGGGCCTCGGCGGCGAAGTCTGGAGCAAGCTCGGCGCGATCACCGTCAACCTGCCGGGTGGCGAGATTTTCACCTCCCTGCAGACCAGCGCCATCGATGCCACCGACTGGGTCGGCCCGTACAACGACCTGGCCTTCGGCTTGCACAAGGCGGCCAAGTACTACTACTTCCCGGGCTGGCAGGAGCCGCAGGCCGTGGTCGAATCCATGGTCAATCAGAAGGCCTTCGACGCGCTGCCGGCCGACCTGCAGGCCATCGTCGTCGAAGCCGCGCGCGCCGCGACCTTGGATATGATGGACGACTACGTGTTCAACAACGCCAAGGCGCTGCAAAGCCTGAAGAGCGAGGGCGTGCAGTTCAAGCGTCTGCCGGACGAGGTGCTGCAAGCCATGCGTGAGCAATCCAACGTGGTGCTCGAAGCTCTGGCTGCCGAGAACGACCTCAACGGCCGCATCTGGGCCTCGCAGAAAGCCTTCCTCGAAGAGGCCAGCGCCATGCAGGCGCTGACCGAGAAAGAGCTGTACAACTGGCGTTGAGCCAACTGAACGGGGCCAAGAGCCCCGTTTTTCTTAGGGATAACTGCCGATGCGTCTTCGTTCGCTGCTCCTCCTGCCCCTGCTCGCCTTCGGCCTGATCGGCTGCAAGGACGACTCCGCGCCGGCCGACCAGGCCGCAGCCCCCGCCCAGACCTTCCACTGGAAGATGGTCACCACCTGGCCGAAGAACGCACCCGGCACCGGCACCGCAGCCGAACGCCTGGCCGAGCGCGTCAACGCCATGAGCGCCGGGCGCCTGACCATCAAGGTCTATGCCGCTGGCGAGCTGGTGCCGGCGCTGGAAGTGTTCGACGCGGTGTCGCGCGGCACAGCCGAACTCGGCCACGGCACGCCCTACTACTGGAAGGGCAAGGTGCCGGCCGCACAGTTCTTCGGTGCGGTGCCCTTCGGCCTGTCCACCCTGGAAATGAACGCCTGGCTGAACAAAGGCGGCGGCCAGGCGCTGTGGGACGAAGCCTATGCACCGTTCGGCCTCAAGCCGCTGACGGCGGGCAACAGCACCATGCAGATGGGCGGCTGGTTCAACAAGGAAATCAACAGCCTGGCTGACATCAAAGGCCTGAAGATCCGTATGCCGGGCCTCGGCGGCGAAGTCTGGAGCCGCCTGGGTGCGACCACCGTGGTGATGCCGGGTGGCGAAATCTTCACCGCACTGCAGACCGGCGCCATCGACGCCACCGACTGGGTCAGCCCCTACAACGACCTGGCCTTCGGCCTGCAGAAGGCCGCCAAGTATTACTACTACCCCGGCTGGCAGGAGCCGCAATCGGTGCTCGAACTCTTGATCAACCAGAAGGCATTCGATGCGCTGCCGGCCGACCTGCAGGCCATCGTCACCGAAGCGGCACGCGCAGCGACCCAGGACATGATGGACGACTACGTCTACCACAACGCCCTGGCGCTGGACGAACTGAAGAAGAGCGGCACGCTGCTCAAGCGATTCCCCGACGAGGTGCTGCGGGCCATGCAAAACGAGAGCGAACAGGTGCTCGCCGACCTGGCCGCGCAGAGCGAACTCAACGGCCGCATCTGGGCCTCGATGCAAGCCTTCCAGGCGCTGGCCACCTCGATGCAGGCGCTGTCGGAAAAGGAGCTGTACGACTGGCGCTGAGCCGCTCAGGGTTATAGCCCTTACCCTTGTGGGAGCCCCGCTCCGGGGCGAAGCTGTATTACCTCAGGTTCGCGGCGGGGCGCCGCTCCTACCCGTTCGGCGCGGCCACATCTGACCTATCGGGCTCCGTTTGTCGTTCCAGGCTGCGCCTCATGCCCTGGCGGCCATACTTCACGGATGAAAAACAAGCCGACCGACCCCGCCCACATTCTTGATAACGCCCTGCAACTGGCCGACGTCTGCGGCTGGGAGCGCCTGCACTTGTTCGACGTCGCCGCCGCGCTCGACATCGGCCTGGACGATATCGCCCGTCACTACCGCGACAAAGACGATCTGGTGGAAGCCTGGTTCGACCGCGCCGACCTGGCCATGCTCGGCCACGCCAGAAATCCCGATTTGCAAGGTCTGAACGCCGAACAACGTCTGGAAAGCTGCCTGCTGGCCTGGCTCGACAGCCTCGCTACCCACCGGGCCGTCACCGGACAGATGCTGCTGTACAAGCTCGAACCCGGGCATATCCACCTGCAGGTGCTCGGCCTGATGCGCATCAGCCGCACCGTGCAGTGGTGGCGCGAAGCCGCTGGCCGGCAAAGCCTGCACCTGCGCCGCATCGCCGAGGAAACCCTGCTCACCGGCGCCTACCTGCGCAGCTTCGTGCACTGGCTGCGCCACCCCGAAGAAGACGCAGCAACCTTCCGCGCCTTTCTGCGTGGCCAACTACGCTGCGGTCCGCTGCCTCTACTGCTGCAACGCCCGTAGCACGGATGAAATCCGGGGCCATGGTTGCGGGCCTTCCCGGATTGCATCCGGGCTACGCGGACAAATCGCAGGGTGCTCGCCCTACAGGCAAAAGCCGGAAACATTCTGTCACTGGTCATGCCCACCCATGACGGGCAAGATGCCCACCAAGCTTTTCCACAAGAGAGAAAACCGTGATGCAGCGTTTCCTCAGTATCGCCATGGTGCTGTGCCTGGCACTGACCTTCAGCTTCGAAGCCCACGCCAAGCGTTTTGGCGGTGGCAAATCCTTCGGCTCCGCTCCCAGCCACCAGACCCGCCAGGCCACGCCGCCGGCGCAGTCGGCTGCCCAGGCACCCGGTCGTCAACAGCCTGCCGCTGCCGCCAGCGGCGCTTCGCGCTGGCTCGGCCCGCTGGCCGGTCTGGCCGCCGGTGGCCTGCTGGCCTCGATGTTCATGGGTGATGGTTTCGAAGGCCTGCAGATCATGGACATGCTGATCTTCGGCCTGATCGCCTTCCTGCTGTTCCGTTTCCTCGCCGCCCGTCGCGCTCGCCAACAGCCACAAATGGCTGCTGCCGGTGCGCCGTACCAGCGTGAAATGCCGAACGCCGACAACGCGCCGGCCGCTGGCAGCAATATCTTCGGTGGTCGCCTGGCCTCGGCCGCTCCGGTGATCAACGCCCCGGCCTGGTTCAACGAGCAGAGCTTCATCGCCGCCGGTCGCGAGCACTTCATGAACCTGCAGCAGCACTGGGACGCCGACGAGATGGACAAGATCTCCGAGTTCGTCACCCCGCAACTGCTGGAGTTCCTCAAGCGCGAGCGCGCCGAACTGGGTGACGGCTTCCAGTCCACTTACGTCGATAACCTCGACGTGCAACTCGATGGTGTCGACGATAACGCCGAGAAGACCATCGCCACCCTGACCTTCAGCGGTGTGTCGAAGACCTCGCGCTTCGACCAGGGCGAGCCGTTCAGCGAAAGCTGGCGCCTGGAGCGCGCCCAGGGCGACAACCAGCCCTGGCTGATCGCCGGCATTCGCCAGAACTGATCGCTACGGCGCACTGAATACCCGGGCTTGCCCGGGTTTTTTTATTTCGGCATTTGCCGGTTATCGCGGCTGAAGCCGCTCCTACAGCCCATCACGATGGATCGGTAGCCGCCCGGCGCATGCCGATATGCGGGATGTCATCCTCCAGGTACACCTCGCTCACCGCCGCGAAACCGTAACGCCCGTAGTAACCCTGCAGATGCGCCTGCGCCGACAGATACACCGGCACGCCCGGCCAACGCTGGTGACACTCAAGCAGCGCCTGCTCCATCAGCCGGTGACCCAGCCCGGTGCCGCGCGCCCGCTCGGCGATCACCACCCGACCGATCACCACCTCGCCTTCCATACGCTGCGGATCTAGCAGGCGCAGATAGCCCACCAGCCCCGACTCGTCACGCGCCAGCAGGTGGCAGGTGTCACCGACCAGGTCCTGACCATCGGTTTCCAGATAGGGACAGTTCTGCTCGACCACGAACACCTGGGTGCGCAGCGCCAGCAGCTCATAGAGGGTGGCGGTATCGAGTTCGCTGTGGTGCAGGCAGTGCCAGGCAAGAGGTGACATCAAAGGGCTCCGCAAAAGCGCCAGTATGCCGTGACGTCGACATGTTTTCATTCTGCCGGCCAGCTACTGTATAAAGCCGATCCCCCCTGATGAGGAGCCGACGCCGTGGAAGAAGTCATCGAACAGCTGCGCGAACTCAACGAGCCGGTACCGGTACCGCTGGAGCTGCCGGAAGAAGAGACCCTGGTGGAAATTCAGGAGCAGATCCTCATTCACTTGCCCTTCGAGCTGCGCGAATACCTGCTCAAGGTCAGTGATGTGGTCTACGGCCGCCTGGAGCCAGTGACCGCCAGTGATCCGCAATCGCACACCTACCTGCCCGAAGTCGCCGCCGAAGCCTGGAGCCTCGGCCTGCCACGCGATCTGGTGCCGCTGTGCCAGGACGGCCGCGACTACTACGCCGTGGATGTGGAAGGGCAGGTCTGGCTATGGGATGGCGACGAAGGCGAGCTGACCGACGAAAGCTGGGACTCGGTCTGGCACTGGTGCCGCGACGTCTGGCTGGAGAGCTGACGACAAAGCCTTGTCGCCGCTGAAGCGCCTCCCACAGTTGGCAGCCGCACGTGACCCCTTGGGAGGGACTTCAGCCGCGACCGGCACAACACATCAGCCAAACCCGGCTCACACCTCGCCCTGCTCCAACGCCAGCAGGTTGAGCAAAAACCGCGCGAAATACAGCAGATCCTGCTCCATGGCCTGACGTGCGCCCTTGGCGTCGCCGGCCTCGATGGCGGCGAAGGCGTCTTCATGAAAGTCGTTGAGCCGTAGCGACAGGTCGGCGCCGGTAAAAAGCCGGTTGAAGAAGGGGCCGATCTGCAGCCATAGCGACTCGATCGAACGCATCAGCACCGGGTTGCCGCAGGCGCCGTACAGGTGCAGGTGAAACTGGCTGTTGGCGTTGAGGTAGTCCTGCACCTGGCGCGTCTCGATGGCCACATCCATGCGTTGCACGCAGTCCCGCAGCAGGGCCAGGTCGTCGCGGCTCAGGCTTGGCGTGGCCAACTCCACTGCCAGGCCTTCCAGCGCCAGGCGCACCTGAAAGATGTTCTCGTAACGTTCGCGGGTCATCGACGGGACCCGCACGGAGCGCTGCTGCTCACCCTCCAGCACGCCCTCGGCCACCAGCCGCTGCAGGGCCGCGCGAACCGGCATCGGGCTGGTGCCCCATTGTGCCGCGAGGTCACGGATCTTCAACCGCTCCCCAGGTTGAAAGCGCCCTGCCAGCAGGCCCGAGCGGATGTTCTGATACAGCTGTTCCTGCAGATTGTCAGCCATGCGCTACCTCCCTCGGTGGCGCCGGCAGTTGAGCAAGGGTCAGGCTACAGTCACGCATGAAAGGCTCCAGTGAGAAATGTGGCGAGTCTACGTCAGGAACTGATTTTGTGTGAAAAATGGCTGAACATGAAATATTTCGTGATCACAAATACATCTTTAATGGCAAAAATCCTGAGCTCTATAAGACCATTTACTATTTTGTGATCACAAAATATCATGCCTGTAGCGTCCAATCGAGGTAAGACCCATGACCACCGCCAGTGGTATCAGCCCAATCGCCGTTGATCGTTTCGTCGCTGCCGAGCGCGAACTGTTCCTGTCCCGCAATCCGAAGTCCGTGGCGCTGGCCGAACGCGCCCGTCACTCGCTGTACGGCGGCGTACCGATGCACTGGATGGCCGATTGGTCGACGCCGGTGCCGCTGTTCGTCGAACGCGCCAAGGGTGCGCGTTTCTTCGACGTGGACGGTCATGAGTACATCGACTTCTGCCTGGGCGACACCGGCACCATGTTCGGCCACTCGCCCGACCCGGTCGCTCGCGCCCTCGCCGAGCAAGCCAACAATGGCCTGACCACCATGCTGCCCGGCGAGGACGCCGTGGTTTGCGGCGAGCTGCTGGCCCAGCGCTTCGGCCTGCCCTACTGGCAGGTGACCGCCACCGCCACCGATTCCAACCGCTACGTGCTGCGCTGGGCGCGCGCCATCACCCAGCGCAAGACCCTGCTGGTGTTCGACGGCTGCTACCACGGCACTGTCGACGACGTGATGGTGCGCGAACGCGATGGCCAGACCGTGCACCGCTCCGGTCTGGTCGGCCAGGCCTACGACCTGACCGAGCACAGCCGCGCCATTCCCTTCAACGACGTCGCAGCGCTGGAAGCCGCATTGGCTCAGGGCGATGTCTGCGCCCTGCTCTGCGAGCCGGCGATGACCAACATCGGCATGGTGCTGCCCGATCCGGGCTTCATGCAGAAGTGCCGCGAGCTGACGCGCAAGTACGGCAGCCTGCTGATCATCGACGAAACCCACACCATCTCCACCGACATCGGCGGCTGCACGCGGTTGTGGGGCCTCGACCCGGACTTCTTCGTGGTCGGTAAACCCATCGCCGGTGGCGTGCCCTGCGGCATCTTCGGTTGCAGCGCAGAGATGGCAGGCGCCATGACTAAGGCGCGTCAGCGCGCCAGTGAAGAAAGCCACGGTCACGGCCACAGCGGCATGGGCACCACCCTGTCGGCCAACGCTCTGGCCATGCACTGCATGCGTGCCAACCTGGAACAGGTGATGACCCAGGCGGCCTACGACCACATGCTGCCGCTGGCGGCGCGCCTGGCCGAGGGCTTGCGCCAGTTGATCGGCAAGCACGACCTGAACTGGTCGGTGACCGAGCTGGGCGCACGCTGCGAATTCCAGTTCTGCGCCACCCCGCCGCGCACCGGCGCCGAGGCCGAAGCGGCGTTCCATGACGAGCTGCAGATGGCCCTGCACCTGTACCTGATCAACCGCGGCATCCTGATCACCCCGTTTCACAACATGACTCTGTGCTGCCCAAGCACCACCGAGGCTGATGTGGACAAATTGATCGCCATGCTCGATACGGCCCTCAGCGAGCTGCTGGCCATTCCCGGCGCCCGTGAGTGATACCCGTGGGAGGCGCTTCAGCGGCGACAATCGCGGCTGAAGTCCCTCCCACAGGATGAACTGCGCCCCACGACCCTTTGCGAGAACCGCCATGCAATTCGCCAATCCCCGGGAAGCGCGCGACTTCCTCGAACGCCACCCCGACGTACGCAGCATCGAGCTGATGTTGATCGACGCCAACGGCATCCCGCGCGGCAAGCTGCTGCACCGCGACGAACTGCTGGCCATCTACGAGAACGGCCGGCCGCTGCCCAGCTCGATCCTCTCGCTGACCATTCAGGGCGAGGACGTCGAGGCAAGCGGCCTGGTATGGGAAGTGGCCGACGCCGACTGCTGGACCTACCCGCTACCCGGCAGCCTGACCCTGCAACCCTGGCGCACGGTGCCCACCGGCCAGCTGCAGGTGAGCATGCATCCGACTCAAGGCCTGCCGGCCACGCCGGGCGATCCGCGCCATGTGCTGGCGCGCACCATCGACGCGCTCAAGGCCGACGGCTATCACCCGGTGATGGCGGTGGAGCTGGAGTTCTACCTGCTGGACAAGCAGCGCGACGCCAATGGTCGCCCGCAGCCCGCCGTGCAGATGAACGGTGTGCGCCCGCAGGCGCCGCAGGTCTACGGCGTGTATGAGCTGGAGCAGATGCAGCCGTTCCTCGACGACCTTTACGCCGCCTGCGAAGTACAGGGTTTGCCAGTGCGTACGGCGATCTCCGAATACGCCCCCGGCCAGCTCGAACTGACCCTGGAGCACCGCTTCGACGCGCTGCAGGCCGTGGACGAAGGCGTGCGCTACAAGCGCCTGGTCAAGGGCGTGGCGAACAAGCACGGGTTGCAGGCCTGCTTCATGGCCAAGCCGTTCGGCGACCTGGCCGGCAGCGGCATGCATATGCACGTGTCACTGGCCGATGCCGAAGGCAACAACCTGATGGCCTCGGAAGACCCGTACGGCACGCCGCTGCTGCGCCATGCCATTGGCGGCATGATGGCCACGCTCAACGATGCCCTGGCGATCTTCTGCCCCAATGCCAACTCCTTCCGCCGCTTCCAGGCCAACAGCTACGCGCCGCTGGCCAAGAGCTGGGGAGTGAACAACCGCACCGTATCCTTCCGCGTGCCGGGCGGGCCGGCCAACAGCCGCCACGTCGAGCACCGCATCTGCGGCGCCGACGCCAACCCCTACCTGGCCGCGGCGGCGATCCTCGCCGGCATCCGCAAGGGCATCCGCGAGCAAATCGACCCGGGCGCGGCCATTGTCGGCAACGGCTACGAGCAGGCCCGCGAAACCCTGCCCACCGACTGGCTAACCGCCCTGCGCAACCTGGAAGGTTCGAGCTGGGCACGCGAGGCGCTGGGTGAGGACTTCCTCAAGGTGTTCCTGGCGATCAAATGGGCCGAGTTCCGCCAGTTCATGGGGGAAGTGGGTGAGCAGGATTGGCGCTGGTATCTCAATCACGCCTGACCTGACGGTGAGCTAATCTGTAGCCAGCGAGGAGGCGGAGAACGACTCATGAAACGCTGGCTACTGCTGGCTCTGCTGATGGCGGCTGCGCTGACGCAGGGCGAAACCCTGCGCGTCGGCATCGAGCAGCACGATTACTACCCCTACTACCGCGCCACGCTCGAAAGCCCACCCGAAGGCTACTGCCTGGACCTGCTGGAAGCCTTCGCCGAGCACGAGGGGCTGACCCTCGAATTGCTGCCGCAGCCGCTCAATCGGCTGTATCGCAACATGCTCGACGAGCAGAGCCTCGACCTGCTGTTCCCCGACAACCCCGAGTGGGCGCGCCATGCCAAGGCCGATCGCCACCTCTACTACAGCGAGGCAGTCGTACAGATAGTCGACGGTACCATGGTGCTCGCCAACCGCCGCGGCCAGGGCCTTAACAACATTCGCCAGTTGGGCACCGTGCGCGGCTTCACCGCGCAGGCCTGGCAACCCCAGCTCGACGCCGGCACCGTGCATCTGGTGGAAACCCAGGACCTGCATAGCCTGATCCGCATGGTGGTGCGCGGCCGCCTCGATGCGCTCTACGCCAACCCACAGGTGGTGCGCTACCAGCTCGGCCAACTGGACATGACCGACAACGACCTGCAACTGGACCCGCAATTGCCGCTGACCTACACCAGTTTCCACCTCAGCAACGCAAGCCGGCCGGATCTGATCAAACGCTTCGACGCCTTCCTCGCCCAACGGCCGGATACGGTGCAGCGCCTCAAGGCGCGCTACGGCCTGTGAACCTCATGGGCTCACTTTGATGTAACGACCACCGACGCTGATGCCCATGCCGCCATAGTCCTGACAGCCCTCGGCGAACACCTCCTGCACGCGCAGCTCGATGCCCTCACGCAGCAGTTGCACCGCACAGCCGCTGCCCAGGCCGGCATCCTCCAGGCGCATCTGCACGCCATCACCGACCAGCTTGCCATCCAGCTCACCGATGGCGGCTGGACCATATTCCTCGACTCGGGCACCGGCACGCACGGGCGAGAAACTGGCGTGATAGCCGCCACTGCCATCCTCACTGATCAACAGCTCGCTCCATACCGCCTGGCCGCCGTAGCGCAGGTAGCGGCCGACGGGGCTGGCGCTCAGCGCCGGATGATCCAGTGCCTCGGCCACCTTGCGCAGGTGCAGGCGGGTCGAGGAGCCGCTGAGATTGTTGTCCAGCGCCACGCCCAGCCAGGCACGCGCCATGCCCGCATCGCCAGCGCGCAGATTGGCGAGGATGAGATTGTTCAGCGCCAACTCCAACTGTGCCGTATCGTCATCCTCGACGCGTCGTAACTGACGCTCGAACGCTTCGATGGCCTGCTCAAAGCGGCCGTCCTGATAGGCGGCGCTGCCGACCTGGTTGCACTGCACCGCTGTGGCGCATTCTTCGGTCGCCTGCACGGCACCCGCGAGCCCCAGCAGCAGCGGCAGGAGCAATAATTTCGAGCGAATCAGCATGGATGGCATCCTTGCAGTAGTGAGTGTGTATCTTGCATAGAACCAGCAGGCCTTACTCCCATAAGCCCCACACGTACTCGGAGCAACGATGGAAGCCGGAACCGCGCAACTGACGATGACCGTACTGATGACCCCGGATATGGCCAATTTCTCCGGAAATGTCCACGGTGGCACCCTGCTCAAGTACCTCGACGAGGTCGCCTACGCCTGTGCCAGCCGCTATGCCGGTTGCTATGTGGTGACCCTGTCGGTGGACCAGGTGATGTTCCGCGAACCGGTGCATGTCGGTGAGCTGGTCACCTTCCTCGCCTCGGTCAACCACACCGGCCGCACCTCGATGGAGATCGGCATCAAGGTCATCACCGAGAACATCCGTGAGCGCTCGGTGCGCCACACCAACAGTTGCTTCTTCACCATGGTCGCGGTCGATGCCAATGGCCGCCCGGCGCCGATCCCTGAACTGCAGCCGGATACCGCCGACGGCCTGCGTCGCCAGCGCCAGGCCAAGCAGCGCCGGCAGATTCGCGACGAGTTGCAACAGCGCTACCAGGCGTTGAGCGACGAAAAGAACCAGGCATAGGGTCGTAACGGGCGGGCCATCGCCTCCTCAATCGTGACCGATATAGAACAGCAGCTCGCGACGCTGCGGATGATCCTTGAGCCAGGTACGAATCTCGTCGGCGCGAGCGATGGCTTCCTCGCCGGCGATGCGGCTGAAGCGCTCACGTCGGGCCTGCTCGCTGGCCTGCTGACGCACCTGGCGCTGCCAGGCGTCGGTGAAGATCGCTGGCATGCGCTGGCTCAGCTCCAGGGCCTTGAGCAATTGCCATTCGCCGCTGTCCAGCCAGGCTTCGTCGCAAGTACCGCATAGGTCGAGACGGTTGGCACGGGTGCCGCTGATCTGAAACTTGCTCATCAGCTTGGCGCACTTGGGGCAACTCAGGGCATGACTGGTTTCGCCCGCTTCGGCCTCGGCGGCCAGCTCGGTTGATGTCTCGTGTGCTGGCTGGCGCTCGGCCCAGTCGCGGTAGTGCAGCAGGCTGACCAGTGTGCCTTGGCACTGTGCGCAGCCGTGGCCAAGCAGGCCATCTTCGAGTTTTGCTGGTTGCAGGCGAGTCGTACGGCAGGCGGGGCAATGCATGGTGACGTCCTTTTCATTTGAAGAGAGCGAACGCTAATGCAGAGCCGACGCATGGGCAAGCCACTGTGCTGAGAAGCACGTGGCAGATAAGCTAAGCTCTGTCTCCCGAAGCCGGAGTAGCCATGATCAACCTGTTCGATGTCTTCCTGCTGATGCTGTTCGCTGCCGTCTGCGCCTGGCTGTGGCGCGGCCACGGTATTCGCGAGCGTGCACTGGCGTTCGCCAAGCAGCATTGCGCCAAGCTCGACGTGGAGCTGCTCGATGGCGCCGTGGCATTGCGCCGCTTGGCCATCCAGCGTGATGCCAGGGGCCATCGCCGTCTGGCGCGACTCTATGACTTCGAGTTCACCGTCACCGGCGAGCAGCGCCTACGCGGGCATATCAGCATGTTCGGCCCGCATCTCGGCCGCATCGAACTGCAGCCCCATCCGATACTGGAGCCGCAACCCGAGCCGGTTGCGGTGCAGCAGCCAGGCAACGTCATTCGCCTGGAAGACTGGCGGCGCAAGGCGCAGTAGAGCAGCGTGCAGCCTCAATCGTAGGAGCCTGCTTGCCTGATACTGCGCCACTTGATCGCCGGCAAGCCGGCTCCTACATGATGTAGAGACCTATCAACTGCGCTGCAGCAGAAAGTCAGCCACGCGCTCGGCACTGTCTGCCGGTTGCTCCTGCATGAAGCAGTGCCCACCCGGCACCACCTGACTGCGCACATGGGGGTTGCTCGCGCACCAGCGCGCCACGGACTTGGCAACGAAGGGATAGGTGCGTGAGCCATGAATCACTTCGGTCGGCGTCGTCACCTTGGCCAGCGAAGGCCACAGGCGCCGCGGGAAGGAACCGAAAATATCCGCCTCGCGGCTGGGTCGACACTTGAGTTCGACACCGCCCTCGACGTCCTTCAGCGCATGCTCGATATAGGCGTCGAATGCCGCCTCGTCCCAACCACGGAACATGCCACGACCATGCAGCGCAGCGTGCGCGCTGGCACGGTCCGGCCATTGCCGGCGGCGCTTCTGCGCCTTCTTCGCCATGCCGGTGCGCTGCGCCAGACCGACCACATCGGACAGCGCCATCACCCCGATCATCGCCGGGCTGAACAGCACCGGATCGAGCAGCACGGCACGGCGGAACAGCTCGGGATGGCGCGCCAGGATCAGGCTGGTGAGCACACCGCCGAAGCTGTGGCCAAGGGCGAAGCGCGGCACTTCACCGAACGACCCACGCAGGGCATCAAAGGCTTCCACCGCCAGCTCGGCGCTACGGTTCCAGCCATGAAAGCGGCCGCCATGGTCGCTGTCACCATGGCCCTGCACGTCGCACAACCAGAGGTCGAAGTCCTCGGCCAGCAGCGCCAGCATCGGTGTGTAGACGCGCCCGCAATAGCCATTGCCGTGCAGGAAATGCAGCAGCGGCTTGCCCGACGGTGGCGTGTGCCAACCGCGCAGGGTGAAGCCGGCAGAGGTGTCATGAGACCAGGGCAGCAGTTGCATTGAGGTTATCCACAGCGACGAAAGCGCGGCGAGTTTATCAGTCTGTCGCAGGGATTCGGCAGGTGGCGAAGGAGGTAGTCAGCACGTCGACGTTCTGTGCCTGATCGAAGATCAACTCCAGCCGTGAGTCCCTGCGCCATTCGCTCGGACTCCAGGCCGCCAACGCTTGCCCCTGCAAGGCATTCAACGAGTGCCAGCCTGCGGCGCCATGCAGCACGGCCTTGGCCCTGCGCCAACCCAGGCTCTGCAGCCAGCGGCTGACCTGCTCGAGGTCGAAACGCTGGCTCGGGTGCCAGCGCCAGCCAATGCTCCAGCCCTCGGTCTGATCCTGCACCTGGCAGACAGGCTCGGCGGCGTTGCGCCAGATCTGCGCCAGGCCGGGTGCAGTCGTGGGTAACTCGGCGCTCACCTCGATGGGCGAGGCCTGCGCCGCCAGCCCCGGCAACAGGGCCAGGTCGAGCCGACCCTGCGTGGTCCAGTGCAGCGGCACGGATGGCAGATCGGTAGCAATCCGCACTCGCGTCTCGGCGTCCAAGCCTTCGCTCTTGTTCAACAGCAGCAAGCCGGCTTCATCCAGCGCCTGGCTCTGCACGTCCGGCAGCGGTTGGCCTGCCGCCAGCGCGGCAGCATCCAGCACCAGCAGTGCCGGTTGCACGGCCAACACACCGAGCCAGGGCGGCTGACGCAATTGCGCCAGCAACTGCGCCGGATGCCCCAGGCCGGACGGCTCGATCAGCAGGCGGTCGGGCCTGGCCTTGCGCAGCAGGCGCCCGAGGCCAACCTGAAACGGCGCGCCATTGACGCAGCACAGGCAACCACCTGCCACTTCGGCCATGGCAATGCCGTCGTCGCCCTGCTCGAGCAAGGCGGCATCCAGACCGATCTGGCCGAATTCGTTGATCAGCACCGCCCAGCGCTCGCCCGCCGGTTTCTGCGCCAGCAGGTGACGGATCAACGTGGTCTTACCGGCACCGAGCGGGCCGGCAATGAGGTGGGTAGGGATTTGACTGAGCATGAATTGATGTTCGGTGGTTCGCCAGACAAGTGCCAGCACAGACTGCGATTAAGCAGCATGTTAGATTCGCCGGCAGTTTTTCGGGAGTCGAAACGATGCGTGCATGGCTGTTGCTGTTTTCCCTGCTGCCGGGCCTGGCCCTGGCCGAAGCCTGCGTGGTGCATAGCCAGGCCGAACGCCTGGACGTGAAGGTCTGCCAGGAGAATCGCAACATCCCCGCCACGCTGTTTCGCGAGGGCTTCTGCCAGCCGCAGTTGCAAGGCCAGACGGTCGAGGTGGAGTTCGTCGAGCAGTGCCCCAAGGGTGCCCACGGCGTCTGCCAGAACGCGCGCGCCGGTAGCGGTATGTACCTGCAGAACATCCACTACTACGGCGTGGCCAGCGACGCGTTGTACCTGGAGCCGGCCTGCAAGACGCAGTATCAGGGCCAGTGGATCAAGCCCTGAGCCGAGTGCTGTAGGGCGGGTGCAACCCGCCACTCCCTGCTTGGCGGGTTGCACCCGCCCTACGCGGAAACGCTGACATCAAACTGTCACCCAACAGGCGCCTAATGACCTCGGGTACCTCACGTAACCCTCATGCCGAGTCACGCGTCGGCATGATCTCTTGGTGCTTAAGGCCGGGGCAGTCGCTCCGGCCTATTTTTTATGCCCCATTGCAGTGGATCATTTCTCGTAGGAGCCGCGCCTCGCGGCGAATAGTGATCACACCGCAGGTTTCCTGAACAACCACGATCGCTTCGCCCCGAGGCGGGGCTCCTACCGTCGTCAGCGGGCGATATTCAGGCCAGCCAATCCAGGGTCAACAGCAAGCGTCGCTGCCCGGCCGGCGGTTGCGGCGAACGGTGAATCAACCCACGCCCCTCGTTACCCTGCCACTTCTCACCCTTGGCCAGCGCCACATGGCCGGCGTCGAGACGCTGGATCAACGCCTCGTCCTGCGGCTCTGCACCTGGCTGGCCGAGCTTGCTGCGCGGCATCACGCCCTCCTCCAGCCAGTCGCTGCCGACACCGGCATAGCTGGTGATCAGCCGCACCGGCACATGGTCGACGTGAAACCGCGGGCACATGGCCTTGTCCAGCGCGCGCAGGCGCAGCCCTATACGCTGCGCGTCGAGCAGGCAGGCATAGGCCCGCACCAGCCAGGCCACGTCGGCGAGAAAGGCCGCCTGACCCGGCAGATCGGCGTACTGCGCCACCAGGCCGTCGAGGTTCGGCTCGCTGTCCGCGCGCGGCAGCTCCAGGGTCATGGACTGCGCCAGCGGTTCACCTTGCGCCAGTAGCGCGTCAGCGAAGTCGGCGATCTGCGCCGGCAGGCGGCGCTGCCAGACGGCCAGGTTGACGCCGTCATGCAGCACCTCGCTGAGCACCTGGATATCCTCGCCCAGCACCTGCCGGGACACTTTCGGCAACTGCAGGGCGAACATCAGGCGGCCTCCTGCTGCCAGGCACCGAACGGGTCAGCGAGCAGGCACCAGGCATCCGGGCCGCCAGCCATTTCCTCGTCGGTCAGCAGGCAGTCGTCCAGCTCACGCACCAACTGCGGGAAGTCGATGTTCTGGCCAATGAATACCAGCTCCTGGCGGCAGTCGCCGACTTCGGCGCTCCAGTGCTTCATGATCGTCTGCAGACCTTCCTCGTCCTGCGGCCAGTGCTGCTTGGGCACGAAGCGCCACCAGCGTCCGGCCAAGCCGTGGCGCATCAGCCCGCCGGCCTGCGACCAGCTGCCGGCCTCCTGATATTTGCTGGCCAGCCAGAAAAAGCCCTTGGAGCGCAGCAGACGACCGTTGCGCCATTCCTGAGAGAGGAAATCGAAGAAGCGCTGCGGATGGAACGGCCGGCGCGCGCGGTAAGCGCTGGAGGCGATGCCGTATTCCTCGGTTTCCGGTACGTGTTCGCCGCGCAGTTCCTTGAGCCAGCCCGGTGCCTGCGAGGCGCGGTCGAAGTCGAAGCGGCCGGTGTCGAGGATCTTGTTCAGGGCGATCTGCCCCATGCTCATGGCCTGGATGTCGGCGTGGGTGTTGAGCCCGCGCAGGATGGCCATCAACTCCTCGCGCTCGGCCTGGCTGATCAGGTCGATCTTGCTGATGAGGATCACGTCGGCGAACTCCACCTGCTCGATCAGCAGGTCGGTGATCGAGCGTTCGTCCTCCTCACCCAGGGTTTCGCCACGGCTGGCCAGGCTGTCGGCCTCATGGAAATCGCGCAGGAAGTTCACCCCGTCGACCACCGTGACCATGGTGTCCAGCCGCGCCAGGTCGGACAGGCTGCGACCCTGCTCGTCGCGGAAGGTGAAGGTCTCGGCCACCGGCAGCGGCTCGCTGATGCCGGTGGATTCGATCAGCAGGTAGTCGAAGCGGCCTTCACTGGCCAGGCGGCTGACCTCGTCGAGCAGGTCTTCGCGCAAGGTGCAGCAGATGCAGCCGTTGCTCATCTCCACCAGCTTCTCTTCGGCGCGGTTGAGGCTGACGTCCTGCTGGACGGTGGCACCGTCGATGTTGATCTCGCTCATGTCGTTGACGATCACCGCGACCTTGCGGCCTTCGCGGTTCTTCAGCACATGGTTGAGCAGGGTGCTCTTGCCGGCGCCGAGAAAGCCGGACAGCACGGTAACGGGTAGACGCTGATTCATGGGGGTGTTCCTCGTTCAGTCACGGTCACGCTGATGTTTTTCGCGCTGCTCCTGACGCTCCTTGGCTTCAATGCACAGGGTCGCGGTGGGACGCAGCAGCAGGCGTTTCAGGCCGATGGGTTCGCCGGTCTCGGCGCACCAGCCGTATTCGCCACGCGCCAGGCGTTCGAGCGCCTGGTCGATCTTGTCCAGCAGCTTCTTTTCCCGCTCCAGCAGGCGCAGTTGCCATTGGCGCTGCTCCTCGGCGGCGCCGATATCGGCGACGTCGCTGCTGGTATCGGGCTGGCGCAGCTCGGTGAATTCCTCATCGATGCGCGCCTGCAACTCGGCTCGCTGAGTCAGCAGCAGCTCGCGGAAAAACTGCTGCTGGATGTCGTTCATGTAGTCGTCGGCTGGCTGGGCCAACAGTTCGGCTTCGGTGGTCGCGGTCAGGGTCATGGCAAATCGGCTGGCTTGTTTCAATTGTTATAACATAACATTTATTTCTGACCGCTACCCACGGATTTACGATGAACGAACAGCCTCTGCCGGATATTGCCGCCCAAGCCACCCACCATGACCTGCCGCTGGACTGGGTCGGCATGGCCGGCATCGCCCTGCCCATTCTTCTGGCGGACGCCGCCGTGACCGCCAGCGTCGATATCGGCGTCAGCCTCGATGATGCCGGCGCACGCGGCATCCACATGTCGCGCCTGTACCTGGCGGCGCAGCGCCTGGTGCATCAGCCATTGAACGTGCCGGCGGTGCTGCAGGTGCTGGACGACTGCCTGAGCAGCCACCAGGAGCTGTCCGACAGCGCCACCCTGACTCTGCGCGGCGAAGTGCCGCTCAAGCGTCCGGCGCTGGTCAGCCCATTGAACGGTTGGAAGGGCTACCCCTTCGAACTGCGCGCCCGGCAGGATGGCCGGGGCGTGAACATCGAGCTGCAGGTCGAGGTCAGCTACTCGTCCACCTGCCCTTGCTCGGCAGCGCTGGCACGGCAGCTGATCCAGCAACGCTTCGCCTGGGACTTTCCCGACCAGCAGGTGGATTACTCCAGCGTGCTCGACTGGCTCGGCTCGACCCAGGGTATCGTCGCCACCCCGCACAGTCAGCGCAGTACAGCGACCCTGCAACTGCGCCTGGCACCGGGCTGCGTCGAACTGCCCGTACTGGAGTTGATCGACAGTGCCGAGCAGGCCCTCGGCACACCGGTACAGACCGCGGTGAAACGCGCCGACGAACAGGCCTTCGCCCTGGCCAACGGGCAGAACCTGATGTTCTGCGAAGATGCCGCACGCCGTCTGCACCGCCCCCTGCGCCAATTGCCGCAGGCCAGCGCGTTCCGCCTCAAGGTCGTGCATGCGGAAAGCCTGCACGCCCACGACGCAGTGGCCGAAAGCAGCTGGAACTGGTGTTGAACAGGCATGCGGGCGGCCACGACCCAGTACCGCCCACCGATCGTTGCCCCCAGAAACATCGTCATGACTGATGTACAGCAGCCGGGGTTATGTCAGCGGCCTGCGCCGCAAAGGGCGCGGTGGCTATCCTGAACGGGTAACGGCCATTCCCGGAGCGGCTGCTTGAGCGGCCTGGAACCGGGCAAAGCCTGTGGCGTCTGTGCTTAGATAGATGCCCACGCTGTAAAGGACACCGCATGCAGATCGAACTGATCGAGATCCGCGACCACCTGAATCGCTACGCCCCCTTCGACAACCTGCCGGAACAAACTCTCGACGAGATCGCCCGCCAGGTGCAGGTGGGCTACTTCAAGGCCGGTAGCGAAATCCTCGCCGTCGGTGCGCCGATCCACGAGCTGCATTACGTGCGCAGCGGCGCGGTGGAAATCCACCGGCGTGGCGGCGAACTGCACAACCGCCTCACCGAGGGCGACATCTTCGGTCAGGCCGGCCTGCTGCGCGGCAACAAGGTACGGCTGGGTGCCACCGCGATCGAAGACAGCCTTATCTACTTCATCCCCGGCGCGCTGTTCCATCAACTCTGCGAGCAGTTCGACAGCTTCGCCGACTTCGTCGAGGCCGAAGGCCAGTCGCGTCTGAAATCCGCCCTGGAAGACAGCCACGGCAAGGCCAGCGAGCTGATGAAGATCAAGGTGCGCAAGCTGATCTCGCGCAGTACGATCAGCGTGCCCCTGGATACGCCGATCCAGCAGGTGGCGCAGGTGATGACCGAACACAGCGTGTCCTCGGTGATCGTCGTCGACCCCGGCACGCGCTGGCCCGACCCGAGCCAGGTGGACGTGGCCGACCAGCAGAGCCAGGTCATGGCCGGCATCCTCACCGATCGCGACCTGCGCACCCGCGTGGTCGCCGCCGGCCTGCCCAGCGATACCCCGGTCAGCCAGATCATGACGCCCAACCCCATCACCCTGCAGGCCGACGACTCGGTGTTCGAGGCCATGCTGTGCATGCTGCGCAACAACATCCACCATCTGCCGATCCTCCATCGGCGGCGCCCGGTGGGTGTGGTGGCGCTGGCCGACATCGTCCGCTACGAGTCGCGCAGCAGCCTGTATCTGGTCAACGGCATCTTCAACAAGACCTCGGTGGAGGGGCTCAAAAGCCTGCTGCCGGACCTGCGCGCCACCTTCGTGCGCATGGTCGCCGACGACGCCAGCGCACACATGGTCGGCAGCGCCATGAGCGGTATCGGCCGCGCCTTCAGCCAGCGTCTGCTGGAGCTGGCCGAACAGAAGCTCGGCCCGCCACCAGTGCCCTACTGCTTCATGGTCGCCGGCTCCATGGCCCGTGACGAGCAACTGCTGCTCACCGACCAGGACAATGCCCTGGTGCTCGACGACCGCTTTGATGCAGATGAACACGACGCCTACTTCGCCGAACTGGCGCAGTTCGTCAGCGACGGCCTGGCGGCTTGCGGCTACAGCTATTGCAAGGGCGGCATCATGGCCACCAATCCCAGGTGGCGACAGCCGCTGAAGGTGTGGCGACAGTACTTCAGCGAATGGATCGAGCGGCCCAACCCGGAAACCCTGCTCAACGCCAGCATCTTCTTCGACCTCGACGGCCTCTACGGCGAAACCGAGCTGGTGGAAAACCTCAAGGATCTGCTGGCACAGAAGGCCAGCGCCAGTCCCGCCTTCCTCGCCGCGCTGGCGCGTAACGCGCTCAACCGCACGCCGCCGCTGGGCTTCTTCCGCACCTTCGTGATGGAAACCGACGGCCGCCACCGCAACTTCATCAACCTCAAGGGCCGCGGGACCGCGCCGCTCACCGACCTGATCCGCGTGCACGCCCTGGCCTGTGGTTCCAAGGCGCAAAACTCGCTGGATCGCCTCGACGCCATCGCTGCCACCAAGCTGCTGCCCAAGGAAGCGCTGGAGCACCTGCGCTACGCCTTCGAGTTCCTCAGCCTGGTGCGCGTGCGCCATCAGGCCCGTGAAGTCGAAGCCGGCAACGCGCCAAGCAACTACATCGAGCCGGAACAGTTCAGCGCCAGCGAACGCCAGCACCTCAAGGAAGCCTTCCAGGTGATCAGCAACGCGCAGAAATTCCTGCGCTTTCGCTACCCGGCGCAACCGGCGAGCCGTCCGCGATGAGTGAGCGCGCGGCCCAGGACTGGCCGCAACTATTCGCCAGCCTCGCCGACAGCAGCCGCGACCCGCGCCTGCGCGCCTACTACGGCGCCGGCTGCGTCGCCGCCGATACGCCGCTGCAGGATGTCCCGCTGGTGGCACTGGACGTGGAAACCACCGGCCTAGACCCTCGCGAAAACGCCATCGTCAGCCTTGGCCTGGTACCGCTGAGCCTGCAACGCATCCGCTGCAGCGAGTCGCGCTACTGGGTGGTCAAGCCCACCGGCGAGCTGAACGCCGAATCGGTCACTTTCCACCACATCACCCACAGCGACATCCGCCACGCCCCGCGCCTGGCCAGCGTGCTGGACGAGTTGCTCGAAGCAATGGCCGGCAAGGTGGTGGTGGCGCACTACCGCAACATCGAACGCAGCTTCCTCGACCAGGCCGTACGCCAGCACCTAGGCGAAGGGCTGATCTTCCCCATCATCGACACCATGGAACTGGAAGCCCGCCTGCACCCCAAACGCACCGTGGGCTGGTGGGACCGCCTGCGCGGCCGACAGCCAATTTCCATCCGCCTGGCCGACAGCCGCCTGCGCTACGGCCTGCCGCTGTACTCGGCGCACCATGCACTGACTGACGCGCTGGCCTGTGGAGAGTTGCTGCAGGCGCAGGTGGCGACGCACTATCCGGGGCGTACACCGATCAGCGCTCTCTGGAGCTGAACCCCAGCCACCCGCGCGACGCGCGGGTGCTCTCGAATCAAGACAACACAAGCACAGGCCCATGAATCGTCGCAAAAAGATCAAACAACTGCTCGAGGCTCACGCCAAAAAGGCCAACGCCAAGCTCGCGCCTAAAAGCAACAAACCCAAGTACATCAGCAAAGCTGACAGGGCGAAGTTGGAGGCTGAAGCGGCTCAAGAGCCTGTCACGCCCGCTGAGTAAAATTCGGCAAACGGACACGATCGTTCCCACGCTCCGCGTGGGAATGCAGCCCAGGACGCTCTGCGTCCGTTACGGTTTACGCAGAATCCGCCGACGCAGAGCGTCTCGAACGGAGGTGCCCACGCAGAGCGTGGGTACCATCGGCAAAGAGCGCCCTCTCTCCTAGTCCCTAGCAAAAGCTTCGCGATTGAAGCGAAATGTCGCCCAGCCGCTCTGACCCGGCGTTAGCCGAGGACCTTGTCGGCGGTATACACAGCCTCATCGAGAAACACGTTCACCGCCGGGTGATCACGCTCGCCCTTGCGGTAGGCGAGAAACACGCCGCGCTGGATAGTCGGCAAAAGCGGCACGGCAGTGACGCCAGGTAGCGTTCGTACCAGGCGCAGGCCGGAGACGATGGAAATGGAGTTGCCCGAGGCGACCATGGCCGCGACCATCTCGAAGCCGGCGCAGTGGGCATTGATGCGCGGCGCATAGCCCGAGCGGCGGCACAGGTTGGTGATGAATTCGCCGAAGGAACTGCCGGTGGAGTCCAGCGCCCAGGCTTCGTCGCGCAACTCGGCGATGGTCAGGCTGTCGCACCTGGCCAGCGCATGGTCAATGGGCAGCAAGACATGCAGCAGATCCTGGGTCAGGGGAATCAGCGCGTAGTTCTCGCGGTTCTCGTCAGGCTCCACGGCCAGGTCGTCGATCACCGCCACGTCTATCTGCCAGGCGCCCAGAGCGCTGAGGCTTTCCTGCGGTTCCAGCTCCAGCACCACCACGTTCAGCCGAGGGTAGGCGCTGCGCAGCGCACGCACGGTTTCCGCGATCACCGCCACAGCGATCGAAGGGAAGGCTGCCACGCGCAGTTCACCGGCGATTTCGCCACGCAGCAGCGCCAGCTCCGAGCGCGCTTCGTCGAGCACCATGAGGATGCGTTCGGCATGCGCCACCAGGCGCTCGCCGGCCGGGGTCAGCACCACGCCGCGCCCACGCCGTTCGATCAGCGCCATGTCGGCTTCGCGTTCGAGCTGGGACACCTGCTGCGAAACCGCCGAAGGCGTCAGGTGCAGCGACTCGGCGGCGGCCGCCATGGTGCGGCAGCGGGCCAGTTCACGCAGGGTGCGCAGGCGGGTGATGTCCATGGCGCGATCTCAATAGTTAAGGGTCGCTAACGAATAGGTTAAAAATAAATCAGTATACATAATGATATAGCCGGCCTTAGATAGAGATATCCGCACGCGCTGAACCGGGCGCGTGGTTCACCCACCTACAAGGCATCACTGAAAACCCGATTTTCAGCCGTGCCCACAGAAGAAGAATCTCGCCATGGCTATCAGCGTTTTCGACCTGTTCAAAGTCGGTATCGGCCCCTCCAGTTCCCACACCGTCGGCCCGATGCGGGCGGCCGCGCTGTTCACCCACGCCCTGGAAAACCACGGCCACATGCCGCAGGTGACCCGTGTCGCCGCCGAGCTGTATGGCTCGCTGGGCGCCACCGGCAAGGGCCACGGCAGTGACAAGGCGGTGCTGCTCGGCCTCAGCGGCCACGAGCCGGACACCGTCGACGTGGATCAGGTGCCCGGCTACATCGAGGCCATTCGCCGCGACAAGCGCATCGTCCTGGCCGGCAAGCACGCCGTCGCCTTCGACGAGAAGGCGGACCTGAAGATGTTCCGCAAGGCGCTGCCGCTGCACGCCAACGGCCTGCGCTTCGCCGCCTTCGACGCCGCCGGCATTCAGGTGCACGAGGCCACCTATTACTCGGTGGGCGGCGGCTTCGTGGTCAGCGAGGCGATCCTCGCCGACGGCTCCAAGCACAAGGTCATCGCTCCGGATGCCACCAGCCTGCCGCTGCCGTTCAGCAGTGGCGCCGACCTGCTGCGCCTGGCGCGCGAGAACGGCATCGGCATTGCCGAGGTGATGCGCCGCAACGAACGCCACTGGCGCAGCGACGAAGAGACCGATGCCGGCCTGCTGGAAATCTGGAAGGTGATGCAGGCCTGCGTCGACCGTGGCTGCCGCACCGAAGGCATCCTGCCGGGTGGCTTCAAGGTGCGCCGCCGTGCCGCGATCCTCGCGCGCAAGCTGGGCGGCTTCCAGCGCAGCTACCTGGAAGACCCGCTGCGCATGCTCGACTGGGTCAACCTCTGGGCCCTGGCGGTGAACGAGGAGAACGCCGCTGGAGGCCGCGTGGTCACTGCGCCCACCAACGGCGCCGCCGGCATCATCCCGGCGGTGCTGCACTACTACGCCAACGCCATTTCCGGCGCCAGCGAGCGCGGCATCATCGACTTTCTGCTCACCGCCGGCGCCATCGGCATCCTGTACAAGGAAAACGCCTCGATCAGCGGCGCCGAAGTCGGCTGCCAGGGTGAAGTCGGCGTGGCCTGTTCGATGGCGGCCGGCGCGCTGTGCGCGGTACTCGGCGGCACCCCGGAGCAGGTCGAGAACGCCGCCGAGATCGGCATGGAGCACCACCTGGGCCTGACCTGCGACCCGGTCGGCGGCCTGGTGCAGATCCCCTGCATCGAGCGCAACGCCATCGCTTCGGTCAAAGCCATCAACGCCGCGCGTATGGCGCTGTACGGCGACGGCTCGCACTACGTAAGCCTGGACAAGGTGATCAAGACCATGCGCGAGACCGGCGCGGACATGCTGACCAAGTACAAGGAAACCGCGCGTGGCGGCCTGGCGGTGAATATCATCGAGTGCTGATGCACGACCGCTAGATACGAAAACGCCGCGGACCCTGACAGGTTCGCGGCGTTTTTGTGTGTGGCAGGGGGCGATGATAGGGCGTTGAAAGCCCCCCTCTCACCCTGATGCCAGTCAGTTAAGCGTCGACACTGCGAATGCGTAGGAGCGGCGCCCCGCCGCGAACCAGGGCGATGCGCAATTGAAAAGCTTCGCCCCGGGGCGGGGCTCCTACGAAAGGCAACTTTGGCGGCCTTATCTGATCGGCAACCCTATCCCTCTCCCATAAATGGGAGAGGGACACAGCGACGCTCTCCTCGATGCCCTTCTCCCTTGGGAGAAGGTGGCGCCAAGCGCCGGATGCGGGGGTAGCCCGCCTAACGCGGCTCGCTCATCAGGCCTTTGACGATGGAAATACAGCCCACCAGCAGCACGATGGTGAACGGCAGGCCCGTCGACACGGCCATCGCCTGCAGCGCCACCAGACCGCCACCGAGCAGCAGAGCGATGGCGATGACGCCTTCGATGCTGGCCCAGAACACGCGCTGCGGTACCGGTGCATTGACCTTGCCGCCCGCGGTGATGGTGTCGATCACCAAGGAGCCCGAGTCCGACGAGGTGATGAAGAACACCACCACCAGCACGATACCGATGAACGAGGTGATGCCGGTCAACGGCATTTCACCGAGCATGCTGAACAGCTTCAGCTCCAGGCCGGCGTCCTGCGCACCGGTGAAACCATCGACCAGCAACTGGTTGATGGCGGTGCCACCGAAGGCGGTCATCCACAGCACCGAGACCAGCGACGGCACCAGCAGTACGGCAACGAGGAATTCACGCACGCTGCGGCCACGGCTGACGCGGGCGATGAACATGCCCACGAACGGCGACCAGCTGATCCACCAAGCCCAGTAGAAGGCGGTCCAGCCCTGGCTGAAGTTGGCATCTTCACGGCCGACCGGGTTGGACAGCGCCGGCAGGTACTGCAGGTAAGCACCGAGGTTCTTGAAGAAGTCGGTGAATATCACCAGGGTCGGCCCGGCGATGATGATGAACAGCAGCAGGGCCATGGCCAGGCCCATGTTGATCTCCGACAGGCGCTTGACGCCCTTGTCGAGGCCGGCGACCACAGAGGCCAGGGCGATCAGAGTGATGGCGACGATCAGCAGCACCTTGGTGGTGTCCGTGGCCGGGATGCCGAACAGGTATTCCACACCCGCAGCCGCTTGCTCCGCGCCCAACCCCAGCGAAGTGACCAGACCGAACAGTGTGGCGAATACCGCAAGAATGTCGACGATATGCCCCGGCCAGCCCCAGACGCGCTCACCGAGGATCGGGTAGAAGATCGAGCGGATCGACAGTGGCAGGCCCTTGTTGAACGAGAACAGCGCCAGCGCCAGCGCGACGATGGCGTAGATCGCCCAGGGGTGCAGGCCCCAATGGAAGATGGTCGCGGCCATGCCCAGGCGCACGGCCTCCTCGGCATTACCGGCGGCGCCGCCAAGCGGAGCCCAGTCGGTACGCACACCGTCTTCACCGACGGTGATCCCGCCCATCGCCGCGCTGTAGTGCGACATGGGTTCGGACACACCGTAGAACATCAGACCGATGCCCATACCGGCGGCGAACAGCATGGAGAACCAACCCATGTAGGTGTAGTCGGGGGTCGCGTCCTTGCCACCGAGGCGCACCTTGCCCAGCGGCGAGACGATCAGCCCTAGGCAGAGCAGGACAAAGATGTTGGCGGCGCCGATGAAGAACCAGGCCATGTGGTGAGTGAGCCAGTCGCGCACACCACTGAACAGCGGTTCGATCTGATTCTGCAGGGCCAGGGCGAGGATCACGAAGATCACCGCGACCAGTGCGGAGATGGTGAAGACCTTGCCGTGAATGTCGAGGGCGAAGACGAACTGCCCTTTGATGTTGTCCTGACCGATGACGTAATCGGTGTCGATCAGGTTGGCTTCACCGGTCGGTGCCGGGATGCCTTCGTGGGTTTCCGCTGCGGATGGCGGGGACGTGTCATGCGAAGGGACGTTTCCCATACGAGGCGTACTCCTTGATGTGTTTTGGGCTCGCTAAGCCGAACGTGAACAGGACGGATGCCCTCCTCGAATTAAAGACGACCTGCAAACGGGTCGAACCGGAAAGGGTAACACATGAATTCCGCTCACTCAGACTCACAGACACATGAAAGTCCTGAATAATTCCTCGAAAGGTGGCAATTTGCCCGACACTGCCATTCGCCAGATAGCCATGGCAGGATGCTCGCGAACGCTGCATAACCCCCGTGGTCAGCTGCACACAGCCTGTGCAAAGGAAGACCCTGCATGCCTGCGGATTTCGGCATTCCCCATCTGTTCGCGTATCTGATCGCCACCATCCACGCCCTTGGTGTACTGGCCGCGATCCACGCCGTGCTGACCGTGCGCACCGCCCAGGGCGCGCTGGCCTGGGGCCTGTCGCTGTTCTTCATGCCCTACCTGACGCTGCTGCCATACCTGGTGTTCGGCCGCAGCCGCTTCGATGCCTACGTCAAGGCGCGGCGCCAGGCCGACAAGGAAATGCACCACGCCATGGCCGAACAGGATTGGCGCCCCTGGGTCGAGGAAGCCAAGGCGGCGCACCTGTCGCCGGCCTACGACCGCCTGCGCGCGCTGCCGCGCCTGTCGCATCTGCCCGGCCTGATCGGCAACCGCGTCGAACTGCTGATCGACGGCGAAGCCACCTTCGCCGCCATCTTCGCAGCCCTGGCCAGCGCCCAGCAGGTGATCCTGCTGCAATTCTTCATCATCCGTGATGACCGCCTCGGCCGGCGCCTGCAAGACGTACTGCTGGAGCGCGCCTCCGCGGGCGTACAGGTGCATGTGCTGTATGACGGCGTCGGCAGCCATTCGCTATCCGCCGCCTTCATCGATCGCCTGCGCCGCGGCGGCGTGCAGATACACGCCTTCCCCACACGCGCCGGGCTGTTCAATCGCTTTCAGCTGAATTTCCGCAATCACCGCAAGATCGTCGTGGTCGACGGCGAGATCGGCTTTCTCGGCGGGCTCAACGTCGGCATCGAATACCTCGGGCAGAAGCCGCCACTGGCGCCCTGGCGCGACACCCACGTCGAGGTGCGCGGCCCCGTGGTGGCCAGCCTGCAGGAAGCCTTCGCCGAAGACTGGTACTGGGCCTGTCAGAAGCTGCCGCCGCTGCTGATGCCGAGCAAGCAGGATGACCCCGGCCTGCTCTGCCAGGTGATCGCCAGCGGCCCGGCCGACCCGCAGGAAACCTGCTCGCTGCTGTTCGTCGAAGCGATTCATGCCGCGCGCGAGCGGGTGTGGCTGAGTAGCCCCTATTTCGTGCCCGACGAGGCGCTGTTCGCCGCGCTGCGTCTGGCGGTGATGCGCGGCGTGGACGTGCGCCTGCTGCTGCCGTCACGCCCCGATCACCGCATTGTCTATGCTGCCTCCAGCCTCTACGCCTTCGAGGCGCTGCGCGCCGGCGTGCGCATCTTCCGTTACCAACCGGGGTTCCTGCACCAGAAGGCGCTGCTGATCGACCACGATGTCAGCATGCTGGGCAGCGCCAACCTGGACAACCGTTCCTTCCGCCTGAATTTCGAGGTCAACCTGCTGACCTTCGACGAGGGCTTCAACGCCCAGGTAGCGAACATGCTGGAGGAAGACTTCAGCCGCTCACGCGAGCTGGTCAACGCCGACCGGCGCAACCTGCACCGCCTGCAGCAACTGGGCATGCGCGTAGCGCGGCTGATCTCGCCGATTCTCTGAGCCGCGGCTATGGTTAGGATGCCAGCCGCTGTTAGCTGTCAGCGAGAACCCGCCTGCCATGACCAAGTGCTTTGCCCTGCTGCTCTGCCTGTTCGTCCTGCCCGCCCTGGCACAGGAGGAGATTCACGTCGGTGTCGAACTGCAGCCCTATCAGCCTTACTCGGATGTGGAGAACGGCGAATACCGTGGCTATGCACGCGATCTGCTGGACGCCTTCGCCGCCGAGCATGGCTATCGCTTCGTCTACATGCCGCTGCCGGTCAGGCGCCTGCTCGGTGATTTTCTGTCCGGCCGGGTCGACCTCAAGTTCCCCGATCACCCGCAATGGAACGCCGACCAGAAAGCCGGCCATGACATCAACTACAGTGCCCCGGCAGCGCCTTATGTCGACGGCATTCTGGTAAAGCCGCAGCATCTCGGTCAGGGCCAGCAGCGCATCGAACTGCTTGGCACGCAGAATGGCTTCACGCCCTGGCCCTACCTGCCGGACATCCGCGCCGGAAAAATCCGCCTGATCCAGGCCAACCAGATCGACTCGTTGCTGCGCATGGCAAGCAGTGACCGCGTCGACGCGGTCTACCTCAACCCCAGGGTAGTGGCTCACCAACTCAGGCAGATGCGCATGGCGGCTGACAGCCTGGTGTTCGACCCCGAGCTGCCGCACGTGGAAGATCACTACTACCTGTCGAGCATCCACCACCCGCAACTGATCGAGGCGTTCAACCGTTTTCTCGAAGAGCGAGCCGAGCTGGTGGGGGAAATTCGCCGTCGCCACGGGCTGTGAGTCGACCCGTGGCGTGGCCGCGGCTCAGTACTTCCAGCTGACGCTCACGCTGGCATTACGCGGAGCGCCGTAGTAGGCCTGAGTCCAGTACAGGCTGCTCAGGTACTTCTCGTCAGTGAGGTTGTTGAGGTTGGCCGACACGCTCCAGTTCGGGTCAATGTCGTAGCTGGCCATCAGGTCGACCACGGCGTAGGCATCCTGCTTGGCGTCGGCGCTTCCGATGGAGGTCCGACCGTCGTCGGCAGTCAACGGCACGGCGATCTTGATATCGTCCTGCCAACGCACCGCGGCGCCAATCTTGAGCTTCTCCATCCCCGGAATGCGGTAGGTAGCGGCCGTCTTGATCATGTGCTTGGGCGAGTAGGTCACGGCATGCCCACCGTCGGCATCAGTGATGTCGACGAAGGTGTAACCGGCGCTGAGCTGCAGGCCTTCCAGCGGTTCACCAGAGAACTCCAGCTCGTAACCTTCACTGGTCAGGCCTTCGATAGCACGGTAGTAGGCGACCGAACCGTTCATGCCGGCCTGCTCGGCGAAGTTGTCCTGCTCGGTACGAAACACCGCCAGGGAAACGTTGACCTTGTCGTCGAACAATTCGCCCTTGATCCCAGCTTCGTAGTTCACACCTTCCAATGGTGCCAGGCGCGAACCCGTCACATCGTTCTTGGTCTGCGGGGTGAAGATTTCGGTGTAGCTGGCGTAGACCGAGTACTGATCAGTGATGTCGTAAACGACACCAGCGTAGGGTACGACCTTGCCACTGTTCTTCGACGACTTGGCCAGACCGTAGTTGGTGCCGTCGCTCTTCACATCGATCACCCGGGCACCGGTGATCAGACTCAAATCATCGGTCAGACTCCAGCGTGCAGCACCATAAACGCTCTTCATACGGTCAGTGAAATCGCTGCCGGCGCTGCCGTTGTCGTTACGGGGCTTCGGATAATTGCCGGTCCACTGCTCCAGCGGTGGCAGCATGGTGCCGGTGCTCAAGTCGTACCAGGACAGATCCTCAAGCTCGGAGCGCGACCAGCTGCCACCGAGGGCCGCCTCATGCTGGCGCCCGGCAAGGTTGAATGGGCCACTGGCCTGCACATCGACGATCAGCTGTTTGTTCTCCTCGCTGTACTCGGAAGGGTAGGAGTACAGGCCGGCGCCGGTTTCGCGGTTTGGTGTGCCGTAGACGTAGAACATCGAACCGTCGCTCTTCTTCTCCACACGGGTGAGCACGGTCTTGGCCTGCCAGCCGTTGTCGAAGGTGTGCGCCAGCTCGGCGAAGGTGCGATTTTCCTTGTTGTCCCAGTAGGCCCAATCGGTGGCGGTACTGGTAGAGCGCGAATAGTTGGTCTTGCCGCCGTCCTGATAGACCAGTGGCAAAGCTCCCCACATCGGTGAGTTGGCGTCGCTGGTCTGCAGGGTATGACCGAGGGTGAAGACGGTGCGGTCGTCCAGGTCGAACTCCAGTACGCCATGGAACACGTTCTTCTCACGCGAGTAACGGTCGAGGTAGGAGTTCTTGTTTTCGTTGGCGTACACCACGCGGCCACGCACCGTACCGGCATCGTTGAGCGCGCCGGATACGTCGGTATCGATACGGCGCTTGTCCCAGGAGCCGGCAGTCAGGTCGACGCGCGCCTGCGGTACGACGGTCGGTCGCTTGCGCACGAAGTTAACCGTTGCCGACGGGTTGCCGGTGCCGGAGATCAGGCCGTTGGCACCGCGGATCACTTCCACGCGCTCGTACATGGCGGTATCCAGATCGCCCTCGACGTTGCCGTAGACGAAGGGCACGGAGATGCCGTCGTACTGGAAGTTGGTGATGTCGAAACCGCGGGCGGTGTAGTAGGTGCGATCCGTTTCGACTTCCTGCACCTGCACGCCCGGCACGGCCTTGAGCGCATCGTTGACACTGGTGAGCTTGAAGTCGCGCAGCTGGGCGCCGCTCAGGGTGGAAATCGACTGCGGCGTCTGCCGCGGGGTCAGGTCGAGCTTGGTCGCAGCGCTGCTGGGGGTGGATTTGTAGCTATCGACCTCGGCCACCGTACTGCTGCCAACCACGGTCTGGGCATCGAGCTCGATCTGCGCCTGCTCGGCCAGGGCTTGATTGAAACTGCAGGCGGCCGCAACCGCCACGGCCAGGTGGGTTTTTCTGCTGAACAAGGGACGATCTCCTGATGCGCTGTCGATAGCCGCTGGCAGTCCCTTCGCAGCCGAATGCCTCCCTGGCAGACATTTGCCAATCACAAATGCAAATAATTAGCGACAAAATTCTCGCAGCAGGTATTTCCCTAGTCAATACGAATAATTTACATCTACAGCTGCATTTATTTGCTTTTGAGGGTGCCGCAATCCGCCCCTACCCAACGAGCTCGACTTTCCATGCTGCTCGGCTGGCCGTTGTAAGTGCCTTTGACCTGGGTGGTGAATTCCTTGTCGCTGACGAAACGCGTCTCCCCTTCGCCCTGGGCATCCGGGCAGTTGAAGCGGAATTTCCACAGCGTCGCGCTGCGTTCGAGAATCTCGTTGCTGCAGCCGGAGTCAGGATCGTGCAGGGGGATTTCCTGAGCCTTGATCTGCTCGGCGGTGAGGCACATCTGCACGCCACCGGCACCGAGTTTGATGCCCTGCTCGGCCATCATGCTCTCCATCATCTGCCGCTGTTCGGGCGGCAGGTTCTGCAACTGCGCCAGCATTTCCTCCATGCCGGGCATGGCCTGACCGCCCACCTGCATGTTGTGCGAGCTGACTTCCCAGACACCGGGCTGCAGATCCAGGGCGCTGGCCACGACGGGCGACAGACAGAGAGCGAGCGGGAGGGCGAAGCGAAACAGAGGGCGCATGGCAGGTCTCCTGGGCAGGTGGTTAGCCAAGCCTAGCAGGCCGCAGACGAACAAAACCCCCACAGGCTCGCGCCGCATGGGGGTTTCCTTCTTTTGACCCGGCACTTGTGGCGCCGGGAGCATGGATTCGCTCTGGCGAACCTAGCCCGCGTCAGCCGCAGGGGAGCTCAGCTCACAGCTCCAGAGTTCCAACGCCGGCTGGCTCGCTTGTGGCGGGCCGAGCCAATCGCTCATCGGGCGACAACGCTGGTTGAAACACAGTTGGTAATCCCCAGCTTCAGGCGTACGCCCGACTCGCAGGGGTTGCAAAGGCGGTAGCTGACGCTGGTAGTGCCAGCTGCCATTGCGCAGTTCGGCGCCGTCGGGAATTTCCATTCCGGCGCCGGAACCCTTGACCCGCGCCTCGCCGAGGACCAGGCCCTCGGCGGTGACGCGGTAATCCTCTTCCCAGCGAATCTTCTCGATGGTGTGAGTCCAGGCCAGGGTGAAGGCCGGCGTGGGCAACTCGACCCACACCGCGCCGGCCAACCCCAGGCACAGACCGATCACGCTGCCGCTGCCTCGGCACGACGGGCACGCCAGAAGTGCTGAGCAATGAAGATGGCGCTGAGTACGAAGCCGATTTCATCGCTGGTGGTGGAGGCCAGGATCAGACTTCCACCAGCGGCGAAGCCGAGGATACGCTCCCACCAGCTCAGTTTGGTCTGCAGGAAACCAGTGAATACTGCACCCCAGATACCGATGGCTAGCAGGGCCTTGAGGCCGACGTAGAAGGTCGCCATCAGACTATCCCCTTGCAGCATCAGCGCCGGCGAGTAGACCGCCATGAACGGCACGACGAAGCCGGCCACGGCGATGCGCACCGCCCAGAAGCTGATCTTCAGACCACGCTCCTTGGCGATCGGCGCAGCGGCGAAGCAGGCCAGCGCTACCGGCGGCGTGAGGTCGGCCATGATGCCGAAGTAGAAGACGAACATGTGCGAGACGATCAGCGGCACGCCCAGCTCCAGCAGTGCCGGCGCGGCAATCGAGCTGGTGATGATGTAGTTGGGGATGGTCGGAATACCCATGCCCAGCACCAGACAGGTGAGCATGGTCAGCACCAGCGACAGGAACAGGTTGTCCTGGCCGATGGCGAGGATGTAGCCGGCGAAGGTGGACGCCACCCCGGTCAGCGACACCACACCGATGATCACGCCGACCAGGGCGCAGGCGATACCGACCGGTACAGCGTGACGCGCGCCTTCGACCAGCGCGTGCAGGCACAGGGTCAGGGTTTCACGGCCGCCCTTGACGAACCAGCAGGCCGCCACCAGCAGGGCGATAACCCCGAACACCACGCCGATACCCAGCTGGAAGAAGCCGGCGCAGAGCACGCCGAGGGCGATCCAGAAGGCGAAGCGCATGACCTTGGACGAGACCCGCAGGATGATCGCCGAGCCGAGGATAACCATGGCGGTCAACGCCAGGCCAACGGTGCCAGAGAACAGCGGGGTACGGCCGGAGAACAGCAGGTAGATAAGGATGAACAGCGGGATCAGCAGGAACCAGCGCTCACGCACGGCACGCCATGGATTCGGACATTCGTCCTTGGGCAGGCCGCGCAGGTTGGCACGCTTGGCCTCCAGGTGGACCATCCAGAACACCGAACCGAAGTACAGCAACGCCGGGATCAGCGCGGCCTTGGCCACTTCGAAGAACGGCACGTTGATGGTCTCGGCCATGATGAAGGCCACGGCGCCCATGATCGGCGGCATGATCTGGCTGCCCATCGACGCAGTCGCCTCGACGCCACCGGCAAAGGCCGGACGGTAGCCGAAGCGCTTCATCAGCGGGATGGTGAACTGGCCGGTGGTGACCACGTTGGCGACACCGGAACCGGTGATGGTGCCCATCAGCGCCGAGGACACCACCGACACCTTGGCCGGGCCGCCGACCTTGTGGCCGAACAGACCCATGGCGAAGTCGGTGAACAACTTGATCATCCCGGCTTGCTCAAGGAAGGCGCCGAACAGGATGAACAGGAAGATGTAGGTAGCCGACACGTAGGTCGGCGTGCCGTACAGGCCTTCGGTACCGAACGACAGCTGGTTGACGATCTGGTCGAGGCCGTAGCCGCGATGCATCAGGTCGCCCGGCAGGTACTGACCAAGCATGCCGTAGGCGAGAAACAATGCGCAGATGATCGGCAGGGCGATGCCCATGACCCGGCGCGCGGCCTCGAATACCAGCGCGATCAGGACCAGGCCGACGATCATGTCGCTGGTGGTCAGGTCACCGGAACGTTGAATCAGGTCCGCCTCGAAGTACCACTGATAGATCGCCGTGGCCATGCCGGCCAGGCCGAGCAGCCAGGCCAGCGGTTGCCACGGGCGGCCCTTGCCGAGTGCCGGGAAGCTGATGAACACCAACAGCAGCAGGAAGCCAACGTGCACGGCTCGCAGAATTTGCGTCGACACCGGGTGAAAGGCCGCAGTGACGATCTGGAAGATGGAGAACAGCAGCGCGACGGCAAAGAGTGCCTTCGGCCAGTCGGACGGGCTGGCGGCCAGGCCGTTGTTTTGTTCACTCATGGAGTGCAAACCTCATGACTACTTCGATTGCGGTGACAGAGTCGCCAACAAAACCTACCGTCCATGAACGCCGGTTTTATTCGCGATTCTGTGAAGAGCGGACCGCGGCGCAGGCGCCACGGTCCGGGCCGTCATTACAGTGCGCCGGCTTCCTTGTAGAAGCGTTCGGCACCCGGGTGCAGCGGGATCGGCAGGTTCTTGGTGGCGCTTTCCAGCTTGATGTCCTGAGCGGCGGAGTGAGCGGTGCCCAGGCGGCCGAGGTTGTCGAACATCAGCTTGGTCATCTGGTAGGCCACTTCGTCGGAGACGCCTTCATGGCTGACCAGGATGTTGGTGATGGCCACGGTAGGTACGTCGGCGTCCTGGCCGTCGTAGGTGCCGGCCGGAATGGTGGCAGCCTCGTAGGCGGCGTTGTCGATCTTCGCGGTCACTTCGGCCGGGATGGCGACGAAGCTGATCTTCATGGTCGAGGCCAGGTCACGGATGGCGGCCATGCCCAGACCGGAGGACTGCAGGGTGGCGTCCAACTGACGGTTCTTGATCAGCTCGACCGACTCGGCGTACGGCAGGAACTCGACCTTGCCCATGTCCTTGTAGGTCAGGCCAGCGGCTTCGAAGATGGCGCGAGCGTTGAGCTCGGTGCCGGACTTCGGCGCGCCCACGGAGATGCGCTTGCCCTTGAGGTCTTCCAGGGTCTTGATGCCGGATTCGGCGTTGGCAACGATCTGGATGTAGTTCGGGTAGGTACCGGCGATGGCGCGGATCTTCTTCAGCGGCGCCTTGAAGCCAGCGTCTTCGACGCCGTTCCAGGCATCGGCGACCGAGTCACCGAGGGCGAAGGCCAGCTCACCGCGACCGGCTTCAAGCAGGTTGAGGTTTTCCACCGACGCCTTGGTCGCCTGGACCGAGGTCTTGGAGCCCTCGATGCCGTTGCTGTAGAGCTGCGAAAGGGCCACGCCAATCGGGTAGTACACACCGCTGGTACCGCCAGTGAGCACGTTGATGAAGGTCGGGGCAGCAAGCACTGCGGTGCTGGCAGTGATGGCCGCGGCAGCGGCGAACAGGCTGAGTTTCTTGGTCAGTCGCATGGAAGTATCTCCGTCGTTGTTATTGGCTGTATGCAGAGTTTCACTCTAGACGACGCCACACAGGCGGCGTCGGCGTTGCGCGATCAGCAGCGCAGGGTGCAACGTTGGACAAGAGCCGCGGCGAGCGCGGTGGGGAGGCGGCCCATGCTTGGAAGCGAGTGCGGCATGGCGCGAGGGGCATGGCAGTTCATGGGCTGACCTCTTGTCGTTGTTATGGTCGCCACGTCGGCAAGATGCTGCGCGGCTACAACTGTCATAGCAGATGCCGTGCCAGGGCCTGGAAAGCCCGAGATAGAGGGGTTACATCTAAAGACCAATGGGTCATTGAGCGGGAAATCGCCTACATCTGTGACAGGGTCGGCAAAATTCCGCTTATCGCGTCACGCGCCTAACAGTAGCCGCGCCCCGCGGCGAATGGCGGCCATCGCGCAATACCAAGCTCCTACCCAAAAGCTTCGCCCGGGACGGGGCTGCCACAGGTCAAGGGAAACCGTCATGCCCGCGCAGACGGGCACCCAGAATCTGCAAATCACCAGGGCTCCCGACTTCGCGGGAGTGACGATAAGTGGCCTTTTCAGAACATCCCAAGGTGAGCAGCCCGCCCAAGATCGCCGGCAAGCCGGCTCCTATAGCGCGTGCTCATTCTTCGCCGCCAGGCAGGTAATCACCGCGCGCCAGGCCATGGCGCTGCATCTTCTCGTTGAGGGTGCGGCGCGGCAGCTGCAGCATTTCCATCACTGCGGTGATGTTGCCCTGGCACTGCAGCAAGGCGTTGTGCAGGCACTGCGCCTCGAAGGCTTCCATCTGCTGCGCCAGCGCCTGGCCGGCAAAGCGCTCGGCCGGCGGCGGGCTGGACAGCCCCAGGGCATGGCGCTCGGCAGCGTTGATCAGCTCACGGACGTTGCCCGGCCAGTCATGACCGAGCAACCGAGCAAGCTCGCTCGGCGCCAGTGGCGGCGCTTCGCGCCCATGACGCAGCGCCGCCTCGTGGGCGAAATGTTCGAACAACAGCGGAATGTCCTCGCGGCGCTCGCGCAGCGGCGGAATATGCAGGGTAGCGACGTTGAGGCGGTACACCAGGTCCTCGCGGAAACGCCCGGCCTTGACCTCGTCGAGCAGATCCGGCTTGGCCGCGCTGATCACTCGCAGATCGACCTGGATGCTCTTGTTCGAGCCGAGGCGTTCCAGGGTCTTTTCCTGCAGCACGCGCAGTAGTTTGACCTGTTGCGCCAGCGGCAGACTCTCCACCTCGTCGAGAAACAGGGTACCGCCATCGGCATGCTCGATACGACCGATGCGCCGTGCCTGGGCGCCGGTGAAGGCGCCACTCTCGTGACCGAACAGCTCGCTTTCGAAGATGGTCTCGGGAATCGCCGCACAGTTCAGCGCGGCGAAGGCCTTGCTGGCACGCGGACTGAAATCGTGCAGGCTGCGCGCCACGCGCTCCTTGCCGCTGCCGGTCTCGCCGCGAATGAGCACGTTGACCGAGGTGCCGGCCAGTTCGAGGATCTGCCGCCGCAGGTTTTCCATCGGCCGCGAAATGCCGATCAGTTGGCTCTCGATACGGCCCTTGTCGGCCACCTGCCGACGCAGTTGGCGGTTCTCGCAAACCAGCCGGCGCTTGTCCAGCGCGCGGCGCACGCTGTCGAGCAGACGCTCGGGGGTGAAGGGTTTCTCGATGAAGTCATAGGCACCCTGACGCAGCGCCTGCACCGCCATGGGTACATCGCCATGACCGGTGACCAGGATCACCGGCAGGTCGCTGTCGACCTCCAGCAACTTGTCGAGCAATTGCAGGCCGTCACTGCCGGGCATACGCACATCGCTGACGACGATGCCGGGGAAGTCGCGATCGACCAGAGCCAAGGCTTCGGCCGCACTGGCGCAGGTACGTACGTCGAAACCGGACAGTTCCAGCCACTGCTGCACCGCCTCGCGAATCGCCGCTTCGTCGTCGACCACTATGACCTGAGCGCTCATGGCACCTCCTCTTGAGAACGGCGGGCAGTGTAGCCCGACGAATACGATCCGGGGGAGCGACCGGTGCGCACCGCGCACACTACGATCAGGCAGCGCCGCGCAGCGAGCACCAACCCACCCCAGGCCCACCGATATGCCCCGTGTAGGAGCCGGCTTGCCGGCGATAGGCCTTTGTGGCGCGGAGCATCGCCCGCAAGCGGGCTCCTACAAGGCCTACGCGCAGCAATCCGGGTTACGGCGCGGCGGGCAAACGCAAGGTAAACACCGCACCCAGCTCACCGTTATGCGCCTCCAGCGTGCCGCCGAGATCGCGCACGATACCGTAGGACACCGCCAGCCCAAGCCCCAACCCCTGCCCCACCGGTTTGGTGGTGAAGAAGGGTTCGAACACGCGACCGAGGGTTTCCTCGGCAATACCGCCGCCACTGTCCTCGACGCTAAGCAGGCAGCCATCGCCTTCACGGGCGATGCGTACCAGGAGGATGCGCGTCTCGCTCTCGGCCATGGCATCGAGGGCGTTGTGCAGCAGGTTGAGAATCACCTGTTCGATACGGATGGCATCGCCAAGCACTTCGGCCTCGTCGTCTATCTGCGTACGCAGCTCCACCTGCTCGCTGCGCATGCGCGGCGCCAACAGCTGCAGGGCCTGCTCCAGCACATCACCGAGGCACAGCCGCTCGCTGAGGCCGGCCGGGGTCTTGCGGGCGAAGGTCTTGAGGTGGCCAGTCAGCGCCGCCATGCGCTGCAGCAGGCCATCGATACGCTGCAGACCGTCGCGCACCGCTTCCGGCCGACCACTGTCGAGCAGCAGGCGCAGGCTGCCGAGCTGCATCTGCAGGGCGGTCAGCGGCTGGTTGATCTCATGCGCCAGGGCCGCCGACATCTGCCCCAGCGCGGCCATCTTGGCGGCATGTACCAAGCCGTCCTGGGCTTCGCGCAGCTCGGCGGTGCGCAGCGCCACCTCGCGCTCCAGGCGCTCGCGGATGCCGGCCTGCAAACGCTGGTTCTTGCGCCGCTGGGCGAGGAACAACAGCAGGAAAGCGAAGGTCATCCATACCCCGGCAGCAGCCAGGCGATAGCTACGCACGCTGTCCGCCAGACCGACCGGCTCGCTGAGCAGATGCAGGTTCCAGCCCTCTTCGGGCATGTGCAGACGCTGCCAGAGATAGTCGCGATTACCGTCGGGGCCATCGACGCGTGCCCAGTCCGCATCGTCGTCGATGTGCCGATGCACCTGATGCGCCAGCGGCTGCAGCGCCTGCTCGGCGTAGCGGCGCACCTCCACCAGTTCGGCGCGCGCCTGTTCGTCGAGTGGCTGCAGAGCGCGGAAACGCCAGACCGGCTTGTTGCTGAGGATCACCACCTGATAGCTGTCGGCGACCAGCAGCACGCCGGGCTGGCCGACCCATTCGCGCTGCAGGTCTTCCAGCTCCAGCTTGACCACCAGCACGCCGAGCAGCTCGCCCTTGGCATCGCGCACCACGTGGGAGAGGAAATAGCCGGGAATACCGGTGGTCACGCCCACCGCGAAATAGCGTGCGCCGCCATCGCGCAGGGCGTTCTGGAAATAGGGACGGAAGGCGTAGTTGTTACCGACAAAGCTGCTCCAGTCGCGCCAGTTGCTGGCCACCAGGGTTTCGCCCTGGGCATCGAGCAGGTACAGCACGGTGGAGCCGGCGGCCGCGTTGAGCCGCTCCAGACGCTGGTTCAGCGCCTGGCGGAGCTGACGATCATGCGGCGCGCGCAGCAGGCTGCGGATGTCGCTGTCCAGCGCCAGCACTTCCGGTACCGAGCTGAAGCGCTCGACCAGGGTGCGAATCGACTGGGCATAGAGCTGCAACTGCCCGCGCGCCTCGACGCTGCGCTCGTCCCAGGCGCGCTGCTCGGCATGCCGTCCACCGAGCCAGAGACTCAGCAGCAGACCGGCGAGAATCGCCAGAACGGTGAACAGTACGCGGTAACGATGCTGTTGCGGCAAGGGCATAGGCGGCTCGCGGGATCAATACGAGCCGCATGTTACTCCATCACGAATACAGGTCAGCACGGGTCCACGGCAGATCATGACCGCCGTCATCGCGCGGTTTCACCGCCAGGATCTGATGCAGGTTCATCCAGCCATGCTGGAAGCCGTACGCGCAGCCGGCCAGGTACAGGCGCCAGATACGCAGGGACTTTTCCGGTACCCACTGCGCGGCCTTGTGCAGCTGCCGCTCCAAGCCCTGGCTCCACAGCTGCAAGGTGCGCGCGTAGTGCAGGCGCAAGCTCTCGACATCAACGATCTCCAGCCCGACCTCGCTGATCGCCTTGCTGATGGTCACCAGGTGCGGCAGCTCACCCTGCGGGAACACGTAGCGGTCGATGAACTCACCGGCACCGCGACCGACCGGACGGCCGTCAGTGAAACGCGAGGTGATGCCATGGTTCATCACCAGGCCGCCGGCCTTGACCGCGCCGAACAGACGCTGGCAGTACAGCGGCAGGTTGGCGTGGCCGACGTGCTCGAACATGCCGACGCTGACCACCTTGTCGAAGCGGCCGTCCTGCGGCAGGTCACGGTAATCCAGCAGCTCCAGGGTCACGCGCCCTTCCAGGCCCTCCTCGGCCACGCGCTGCAGGCCCAGCTCCAGCTGCGCCTGGCTGAGGGTGATGCCGTAGACCTCGACGTCGAACTCGCGCGCGGCAAAACGCGCCAGGCCGCCCCAGCCGCAACCGACGTCGAGCAGCCTGTCACCCGGCTGCAGGCGCAGCTTGCGACACAGGTGACGCAGCTTGGCCTGCTGAGCCTGGTTCAGGTCTTCCTGGCCGGTTTCGAAGTAGGCGCAGGAGTAGACCATGTCGCGGTCCAGCCACAGGCGGTAGAACTCGTTGGACAGGTCGTAGTGATAGCTGATGGCCTCGGCGTCGCTGCGTTTGTCGTGGGCGGCGTATGGCTCAGCTGGTGTGGATTCATCCCCAAGCAGCGCCGTACTCAGGGCATCGCCAACCTCGATGGCCTCTTCGATAGGGCCTTCCAGATCCACCCGGCCTTCGACATAGGCAGCGCCCAGGGCATCCAGGCTGGGATGGGCCAGTTGCGTGACCAGGCTGGGGTCCTTCACCACCAGCGTCACCCTGGGTTTGGGCCCAAGGTCGATCTGCTTGCCGTCCCACAGTTTCAGGCGCAGCGGCAGTCGTAGATCACGAAGTGCGGTGGGCAGTTGCGCGAGCATGGGCATCCCTCCTGGCCAGGAGTCTGTGTTACAGAGACTAGCTTAGATGACCTTTGCGCCCTTGCAGCAGTTCGATCCTGGCGACTAGCGGCGCCTGAGCAGGGCCACGAAGAACGCTCCGCCAATGGCGGCGGTGACGATGCCGATGGGCAGATCCTGCGGTGCCAGCCAGGTGCGCGCGGCGACATCGACCCAGACCAGGAACAGCGCCCCCAGCAGCGCCGCCACCGGCAGCACGCGACGATGCTCGGCACCGACCAGAAAGCGCGCCACGTGCGGCAGCATCAGCCCGACGAAACCGATGGCGCCGGACAGCGATACCAGCACGCCGGTGAGCAGCGAGGCCACCACGAATACCAGCAGGCGCACCCGGCGTGGCTCCAGGCCCAGGCTCACCGCGCTCTGCTCGCCGGCCATCAGCGCATTCAGCGCGCGACCCAGGCCGAGCAGCACGGCCAGCGCCAGCGCCAGGCACAGCGCCGGCAGCCAGAGCAGTTCCCAGCGCGCCAGGCCGAGGCCACCGAGCATCCAGAACAGCACCGAGCTGGCCGCATGCGGGTTGCCCAGGTACAGCAACAGATTACTTGCCGCCATCATCACGAAGGATACCGCCACGCCGGCCAGCAGCAGGCGCTCACTGTGCAGCCGACCACCGCGGCTGGCGATGGCCAGCACCAGCAGCATGCTCGCCATGGCGCCGACGAAGGCCGCCAGCGGCAGGCTGAGCATCCCGGCGAACTCGCCCAGGTAAAGCACCACGAGCACCGCACCGAAGGCTGCGCCAGAGCTGACGCCGAGCAGGTGCGGGTCGGCCAGCGGGTTGCGCGTTACCGCCTGCAGCGCCGTACCCACCAGCGCCAACCCGGCGCCGACCAGCGCGCCGAGCAGCACCCGTGGCGCGCGCAGTTGCCAGACGATGCTGTCCTGGCCAATGCTCACCGCCACTGCGGGCTCGATGCCGAACAGCTGCCGAGCGAGTATTGCCAGCACGCGCTCCAGCGGCACCTGAGCCGCACCGAAGACCAGCGACAGCGCACAGGACAGCGCCAGCAATACCGCCAGGCCGAGCAGCAGCAAGCGAAAACGCGTCACTGCGCGAAGGCCTCGGGATGCAGCGCGGCAGCCAGCACTTCGATGGCGGCGACGTTGTCCAGGCTCGGTGTGACGGCGAGATAGGAGAGCACCACGAAGCGCTGCTGGCGAATCGCCGTGACGCCCTGCAGCGCCGGATGCTGCAGGAGAAAATCGCGCTTCTGCGCCGCCGTGCGCTCACCATAGTCGACGATCAGGATCAGCTCCGGGTCCTGCTCGACCACGGCCTCCCAGCCCACCTGCATCCAGTTGGCCGCTACGCCGTCCATCACGTTGCGCCCACCGGCCGCGGCGATCAGCGACTGCGGTATGCCCAAACGGCCGGCACTGAAGGGCAGGTCCTCGCCGCTGTCGTAGACGAACACTCGCGGCCGCGTCGGTTGCTCACCGAGCTGCGCGCTTACCGCCGCTACCCGCGCCTGCATGCCCTGTACCAGGGTCTCGGCACGATCCTCGACGGCGAAGATGCGGCCGAGATTGCGCAGGTCGGTATAGACATCGTCCAGGCTGGCGACGCGCTTGGGCATAACGTGCGCGCAGGACTCGCTCAGCTCGTACACCGGGATGCCGAAACGCGCCAGGCTGGCCGGGGTGACCTCGCCGCCGATGCGCATGCCGTAGTTCCAGCCGGCGAAGAAGAAGTCGGCGTCGGCATCGAGCAGATTCTCCAGCGACGGATAGCGTGCGGCCAGTTCGGGCAGCCCGTCGAGCTGCGCCTGCATGGCCGGCTCGACGGTTTTCCAGCCGCTGATGCCGCTATAGCCGACCATACGCTGCCTCAGGCCGAGGTCCAGGAGCATGGCGGTCAGGGTGATGTCGTGGCTGACCGCACGCTGCGGCGGTCGCTCGATGGTGAGTTGGCGATCGCAGCTGGTGACGGTGACGGCCCAAGCGGGACTGGCCAGCGCCAGCAGGATCGCACCAATGAGTGTAGGAGCGAGCTTTGCTCGCGAAGCTTCTGTCGCTCCCCAGGGTTCGCGAACAGAGCTCGCTCCTACAGACGCAACCGTGCGTAAACGCTTCATCAAACAATCCAGGTAATGCGCGGATGACCCGCCAGTGGATGGGTATCGACCAGCGCCTGCAGGCCGAACACCTGCTGCAGCAACTCGGCGGTCAGCACTTCGGCAGGCGTGCCGATGGCCACCAGACGGCCCTGGTCGAGCACGCAGAGGCGGTCGCAGAACGCCGCCGCCAGGTTCAGATCATGGAAGCTGGCCAGCGTCGCCAGGCCCAGTGCCTTGATCTGGCCCAGCAGTTCGAGCTGGTAGCGCGGGTCGAGGTGGTTGGTCGGCTCGTCGAGGATCAGCACTTGCGGCTGCTGCACCAGGGCACGGGCGAGCAGAGCGCGCTGCTTCTCGCCACCCGAGAGGCAGGCGAAGGGCTGCTGCGCCAGGTCGCTCAAACCGACACGGGCCAGCGCCTCATCCACCAGGCGCCGATCTTCGACATCGTCACCATCGAACAGCCCCTTGTGCGGCGTACGGCCCATGGCCGCCACCTCGTGCACGCGCAGGCCGAAGTCCTGCGGAAATTCCTGCAGCACCACGGCCACGCGCTGCGCACTCCAGCGCGGCGGGCGCTGCCACAGCGCCTCGCCGTCCAGCTTGACCTGGCCGGCGCTGGGCCGCTGGAAGCGATAGGCGCAGCGCAGCAGGCTGGTCTTGCCGCTGCCGTTGGGGCCGATCAGCCCCAGCAGCTCGCCATCGCCGACGTCCAGGTCGATGCCCTCGAGCAGCGGACGCTGGCCGTCGGGCGACCAGGCCAGCGCCTGAATACGCAAACGCGGAGTCATCAGAAGCTGTAATCCGCGGTGACGAAGAACGAACGCGGCGCCCCCAGATACCACTGCTCGCCGTCGCTGCTGGCGGTGGTGGCGTACTGGCGGTCGAACAGGTTGTTCAGCTCCAGGCCCAGGCGCACGTCCGGCAATGCCTGCCAGGCGACGTTGGCGTCGACCACGGTGTAGCCAGGCACCTTGGCGGTGTTGGCCGTATCGGCATAACGCGCATCGACATAACGCGCGCCAATACCGGCATCCACGCCGCCACCAAGCGCCTTGTTCAGCCACAGGTTGGCGGTGCGCTTGGGCACGTCGGTCGGGCGATTGCCGCTGCGGTCGCCACCACCTTCGATGAAGTCGTCGTACTCGGCACGCACGAAAGCGGCGTTGGCTGACACCTGCCAGCCCCGACCCAGCGCCAATTCCAGGGTGGCCTCCAGACCATCGGAAGACTGCTGGCCGATCTGCTCGGTGGGCGAGGTCGGCGTGGCGCGGCTGAGCAGCTTCTTCTTGACGATATGGTAGGCGGCCAGCGTCCACTCGCCCTGCCCGCCCCAGAACATCTGCTTGAGGCCGATCTCGCTCTGCCTGGCTTCGCTCAGATCGAACTGCTGCTGAGTCGGGTTCAGGGTCAGCAGATTGTTCACCCCCTCGGTGCTGGTGGCGTACTGACCGTACAGCGACAGCTCGGGGGTCAGGGCGAAGACCAGCCCGGCACGCCAGTTGTCGCCACTCAGGCTGCGGTCGGTGCTGCTACCATCGATCAGGTTGTCGCGCTGGATATGCACCTGATCACGGCGCACCCCGGTGACCAGCGACAGGCGCTCGGTCAGCTGGGTACGGTTCTCGGCGAACAGCGAGAACTGCCGCGCCAGGTTGCGCTCACGCGGGCCGTAGCCGAACGGGTCGGTGCTCTGGTACTGACCGCCGCCGGAGCCGGCCAGCAGCACGCTGTCGCTGAAGCTGCTGGCGAAATCGTGCTGACGGGCGAAGTGGATGCGGTTGTAATCCACACCGACCACCGTGCGGCTATCGAGGCCGAACAGGGTGTGGTCCAGGGTGAAGGTCTGGCGGTCGCCGACCTGTTCCTGGGTGTGCTTGATCTCGTAGAACTCGCCGCGCTCGACCGTATCGCCCGGCTGCCAGCGATAGGCCTCGGCGTTGCGCCAGTAGCGCTGGGTCTTAATGTAGTAGAGCTGGTTGCTGGCACTGAGCGCGTCGTTGATGCGCCAGTCGCTCACCAGGCGGGTGATCTGGTCGTTGTAGCGAATGTCGGCATTGGCGACGTTGTAGTTACGTTCGCGGATGCTCTCGCGGTACTTGCCGGCCACCAGCGGCGTACCCAGATAGCGCTCGGGGCTCTGATCGCCATGGTCGTGGGACAGGGTGAAGCTCAGGTCGTCATTGGCGTCCCAGCGCAGGGCGGCGCTAAGCGCCAGGCTGTCCGAATCACCGCGGTCGACCCAACCATTGCTGGCCTGCTGATTGATGTTGAAGCGGTAGCTCAGTTCGTCACTCAGCGAACCGCCGCTGTCCAGCGCAGCCTGACGGCGGTCGTCGCTGCCGTAGCCGAGGCGCAGCTGGTTGCGGATCTCGCCGGCGAAGGGCTTCTTCGGCACCACGTTGATCACCGCGCCGGTGGCGCCCTCACCATAGAGCACCGAAGCCGGGCCGCGCAGCACGTCGATGCGCGCTACCGACCAGGTGTCCACCGGGAAGGTCACGGTGCCGGCGCCGACGTACTGGCGGGTGCCATCGTACAGCTGCATGGTCGCCGAATGGCCAGTGAAGCCGCGCGCCGACAGCGCGGTGCCGCCATTGCCGGGCGAGCCGATGCTGCTGATACCCGGCGTGCGGGTCACGGCGTCCTGCACCGTGAGGTTGTTGCGCCCACGTACCTCGGCGCCGCTCAGGCTGCTGGTGCTGGCCGGTGTTTGCAGGGCCGAAAGCTCCAGGCGCGAGCCGGACGTAGTAGGTGTATGCAGATCGCTCTCGCCTTCCTCGGCAGCGTGCGCCTGGACGGTGACGGCAGGGAGATCGACATGAGATTCGCTGGCCATGGCCACACCGCCGACCAGCAGCGCGAATGGCAGGGAGCAGAGGCGTAGAAGGTGCTGCACGTGAGTGATTCCGGAGCTTCCAGGAGAGTCGTCAGGACGCTCCAGGCTCCGGGTGTGCGCGTTGAAGGCGGTCAGCCTTGACGCTTCGCAGTTGGTGCCTGAGGCGATAATGTTATTGTTATAACATAACATTATCGTTTTTCGCAGGTAGCCTGAAACGGGCTCACGCCCTTCGTTCAGGCATGCAGAAGAGAGGTTCTTGTAGCGGAAATGGCGCGCCATATTGCTTCCATCGCAGAGAGAAAAGGCACGGCAATCCGATGGAAATGCGCAACAGCAGACAGGGGCACGGCGGCGCCCTACTGGAGTCAACGCCCGCCCACCGCGGGTTGCCAGACACAAACGACTCCAGGCCGGTCTCCGGGCTTGCGAGGGTCATGAACGCATCGCCTTCCCATGCGCGGGGCGCACAGTGGCGTATCGATGCGATCGCTCGCTTACCGTTGCGGGGGCAGCGTCGGACTTCAACCGACTTCCCGTTTCACCTCACGCGCGGCGGCGTGAGACACCTGAAGCGGGGCGGATATGACCACCCACACCCGCTCAAGTCAAGGCGCGGGGGCAATTGCGGGAGGCGCTTTAGCGGCGATTGCTTGTAGCTTGAATTGGCCGCAGGCGTAATCCGAGTTGCTAATTGTTGCCCTGCTCATCGATACGCAACTCCGGCAACGCCCTGCCCGCCACCAGGCGCTCATCAACCAGGCGAATCACCGCCGCCTCGTCCTTGATGCCGTACCACTCGCCCTGTGGATAAAGGCTCGCGGTCGGGCCCAGGTCGCAGGGGAACTGGCACTGACTGCGGGTGATATGCACACCGCCTTCGCACTCCAGCTTGCCGGCGGCCTTGAGCCGCTGACGCAGGGTTTTCCAAAGGCCCAGCGCGCCCTTGCGCGTGCAGCGCGGGCCGTTGCACAGCAGCAGGCGCTGCGCATGTGGTGGGATCTGCGACCAGGCGTGATGCGCAGGAACGGGCGGCACGTCACTGCAGGGCAGATGCGCTTCGCGATGCGCCAGCAGTGCGCTCAGGCCATCGAGCCAGGTGTCCTCCAGCGCCGTGCAGACCACGAACACCTCGGCTCCGTCGCCGCGTTCGGCGATGCGCTCGCGCAGCCAATCACGGTGCGCAGCATCGGCGCGCGGCTCCAGATCGACCACTAGCAGTGGTCGCGGCGCCGCAGCGATGGCCTGCCAGAAGCCATCCTGCTCGCTGTCGTGCAGATGCGCCTCGCCGAGCAACGCTTCGACGCGCTGCTGCAGACGCTCGGACGATGCCCCACGACCCAGGCCGGGGCCGATAAACAGAACGCGGGCGTAGGGGGTTTGGCTCATGACGGTCTCCAGAACGGGCCGGCAGTCTAGCAGCGTGCGTAGGGTGGACGCCGCTTTTCACGTCCACCACAACGGTGGATCGATAAAGCGCGATGCAACCGTCGCGACGATCGCAAGCGTAGGGCGAGTGCAACCCGCCAGGCCGGCGTTGGCGGGTTTCACCCGCACTACAGGGACAGCGCCTCGTAGAGAGCGTCCAACTCCGCGAACTCACGCGTTACCGCCGGCAGCTCAGGCCGGCGCAACAGCAGCACCGGCAGGCCCAACTCACGGGCCACCTGCAACTTCGGCTCGGTGGAGACGCTGCCGCTGTTCTTGCTCACCAGCACGTCGCAGCGGATACGGACGAACAGTGCGCGTTCCTCGTCCAGGGAGAACGGCCCGCGTGCGCCGATCACTTCTGCGCGCGGCGGCGCCGGCTCGGCCTGCAGGCAGCGCACCGTCCAGTGCTGGTGCGCGGGAATCTCGTGCAAATGCGCCAGCGGCTCGCGCCCGGAGGTGAAAAACGGCCGTTCGAAAGGCGCCAGCGCACGGGTCAGTTCATCCCAGCCTTCCACCTCGCGCCAGTCGTCACCCGGACCCGGTTGCCAGCCAGGGCGCCGCAATGCCCAGCATGGCACGCCCGCCAGTTCTGCAGCGCGGGCCGCGTTATGGCTGATCTGCGCCGCATAGGGGTGGGTCAGATCCAGCAGCAGCTCGATGCCTTCGCGGTCGATAAAGGCCGCCAGGCCTTCGGCACCGCCAAAGCCGCCGACGCGCACGCGGCAGGCCAGGTCATCCGGCACGCGACCAAGGCCGGCCAGGCTGTAGATGGTTTCCGACCCCAGTCGACGCGCCAGACGCAGGGCCTCGGTGGTGCCACCGAGCAGCAGGAGTCGCGCACTCACGGTTTGCGCACCGCCAGCAGGGTGATCGGCAGCGCCGCGCGCCAGGTGTCGAAGCCGCCCAGCGGCTGCGCCTGGGCCACGGTAAGACGCAGCAGCTCGCCGCCATTCTGTTCGCGGAAGGCGACCAGCGCCGCCTCGCTTTGAATGGTCACGGCATTGGCCAGCAGGCGTCCGCCGGGCTTGAGCGCGGCCCAGCAATCATCCAGTACACCGGGCACCGTGACCCCACCGCCGATAAAGATCGCATCCGGTGCCGGCAGCCCGTCCAGCGCCTCGGGCGCATGCCCGGCGACCAGCTGCAGACCAGGTACGCCGAGGGCATCGCGGTTGTGGCGGATATGATCCTGACGGCCCTCGTTGGCCTCGATGGCGATAGCGCGGCAGGCCGGGTGCGCGCGCATCCACTCGATGCCGATGGAGCCACAACCGGCGCCGACATCCCACAGCAGCTCGCCGGGCAGCGGCGCCAAACGCGCCAGAGTGACCGCGCGCACATCGCGCTTGGTCAGTTGGCCATCGTGGCGGTAAGCCTCGTCCGGCAGGCCGCAGGTCGGCGGCAGCAGTTGTGCCCCAGCATCGGCCAGGCACTCAACGGCCAGCAGGTTGAGATCGGCGCCACGCGGCAGGTTCCAGCTCGCAGCCTGACCATCGATACGGCGCTCATCCGTCCCGCCAAGATGCTCCAGCAAGGTCAGCCGACTGGCGCCGAAACCACGCGCACGCAGGGCTTCGGCGACCTGCGCGGGGGTATCGCCATCGGCGCTGAGTACCAGCAGGCGTATGCCGGGATACAACCGGGCATTGAGCGTGGCCAGCGGCCGGCCGACCAGCGACAGCACCTCCACCTCCTGCAGCGGCCAGCCCAGGCGCGCCGCCGCCAGCGACACCGAAGACGGCGCAGGCAACACCTGCAACTCGTCGGCCGGCAGCTGGCGCGCCATGCTGGCACCAACGCCGTAGAACATCGGGTCGCCACTGGCCAGCACACACACGGCCTCGCCACGCCGCGCCAGCAGCGGTTGCAAGTCGAAGGGGCTGGGCCAGGTTTCCCGCTCGCCGCTGATGCACGGCGGCAGCAAGGCCAGCTGCCGCGGCGCGCCGACGATGCGCGTGGCCGCCAGCAGAGCACGGCGCGCGGCCTTGCCCAGGCCGGGGTAGCCGTCTTCGCCGATGCCAACCAGGGTCAACCAGGGTTTCATCCAATGTCCTCGCACAAGCCCGACGGAGCGCCTGTCCGCGCTCCGGGCAAAGCGGGCATAATAGCGCCTTCGTCGGTGCCCTTGAGTCGATACGACTCAGTAAAGGGCCTAAGGAAACTCTGAAATAGTCGTCATTCCCGCGCAGGCGGGAATCCAGAATCTCAGTACTACCTGGGCTTCCGCCTTCGCGGGAGTGACGGTAAATGGCCATTTCAGAGCTTCCCCAAGAGGGAACACGGTTCACCGTGGCTGCCCCCGCAACTGTAAACAGCGAGTCCAACGCAATCGGCCACTGGGTAACCGGGAAGGCGCGGCGGACGAAGACCTGTCAGCCAGGAGACCTGCCGACGAACGCTGGTCGCGAGTGCCAACATCGGGCGGGGTGTACCGATGCCATGGAGTCCCCTATGGGATTTCGCTGGTTCGGTCGCCGCGTCGTTATCCACAGGTGACCGCTTGCCTACATCCGTCCGCCCTTCCGCCTGCCCCGGCCTGCTGCGCATCGTGCCTGCGCTGGATGGCGGCATCTGCCGGGTCAAACTGCCCGGCGGCGTGCTGCGCAGTGCACAGGCGCGAGCGATTGCCGAAGCAGCGCGGCAGCATGCCAGCGGTGTGCTGGAGCTGACCAACCGCAGCAATCTGCAGATTCGTGGCGTACTGCCCGGCCAGGAAAGCACACTGATCGACGCCCTGCTCGGCGCCGAGCTCGGTCCCCGAGTGGCCGCTGCCGACGATGTGCGCAACCTGATGCTCAGCCCCGCCGCCGGTCTCGACCCGCAGGCACGGATGGACGTACGTCCGCTGGCCAGCCAGTTGCTCGACCTGCTGCAGGACACCCCGGAGCTGCATGCCCTGTCGCCCAAGTTCGCCCTGCAACTGGACGGTGGCGAAGCCCTGGCCATGCGCGAACACCCCCACGACCTGTGGCTGACCGCCGAGGACGACCAGTACCTGCTGCTGGGCCTGGCCGGCTGCCCCTTCGACGCGCCGCTGGCGCGAGTCGAGGCGACACATACGGTCACGCTGGTGCGCGAACTCCTGCTGCTGTTCCTTGAACTGGCGATACCCGAACAATCGCGCATGCGCCAGTTGCTGGCACAGATCCCGGCCAGCGAGCTGTTGCAACGCCTGCAGACGCGCCTGGATTTTCCCCTGCAGCCGGCACCGGCCAATTGGCAGACTGCCGCGACGATCAACCGCTCGTCGGCTGGGATTTATCCACAAGCGCAGAGCGGCCTGTGCATGGTCGCAGCCGGCGCCCAGTTGGGCCGACTGCATGCCGAACAGCTGCTGACGCTCGCAGACCTCAGCGAGCGATTGGGAGACGGCGAGCTGCGCCTGACCCCCTGGCAAGGCGTGCTGCTGGGCAATGTGCCGGAATCCGCCAGCCGTGAACTGTTGGCAGCACTGGGCGAACTCGGCCTGCTGACCCACATCGACGAGCCGCTGCTTGGCCTGGTCGCCTGCACCGGCTCGGCGGCCTGCGCGCGCGGCCTGGCCGACAGCAAGCACCACGCCCTGCACCTGGCGGAGCTGCTGCGCGAAAGCGGCGCCCGTCCGCAGGTGCATCTCAGCGCCTGCCCGCGCAGTTGCGCCAGCGCCCGCGTACAGCCCTATACCCTGCTGGCCAGCACGCCCGATCACTACCAGCTCTACCAACGCACGCCCGAGGCGCCCGGTTTCGGTCGCCTGCTGGCGCCAGCCATGACCATCGACGAGGCCGGCGCCTGGTTCGCCCGCCAACACCCCGCAGGAACACCCGATGCTTGATTACATCCGCGACGGCCAGGAAATCTACCGCCGCTCCTTCGCCACCATTCGCGCCGAAGCCAACCTCGACGGCATCCCCGCCGACCTGGAAAAACTCGCCGTACGGGTGATCCATGCCTGCGGCATGGTCGACGTGGTGGAGGATCTGCGCTTCTCCCCCTGTGCCGGCGCGGCCGGTCGTGCGGCGCTGCTCGCTGGCGCGCCGATTCTCTGCGATGCGCGCATGGTCGCCGAGGGCATCACCCGCCCGCGCCTGCCGGCGAACAACGAGGTGATCTGCACCCTGCACGACGCTGGCGTGCCGGAGCTGGCCCGCGAGTTGGGCAACACCCGCTCGGCGGTGGCCCTGGAGCACTGGCGCGAACATCTGGAAGGCAGCGTGGTGGTGATCGGCAACGCGCCGACCGCGCTGTTCTACCTGCTGGAGATGCTCGACGCCGGTGCGCCGAAGCCGGCACTGATCATCGGCATGCCGGTGGGCTTTATCGGCGCGGCGGAATCCAAGGATGCCCTGGCAGCAGACAGCCGTGGCGTGCCCTACGTGATCGTGCGGGGCCGCCGTGGCGGCAGCGCCATGGCGGTAGCGGCGGTCAACGCCCTCGCTTCGGAGGTGGAATGATGGCCGGTCGTCTGCTCGGCCTCGGCGTCGGCCCCGGCGACCCCGAGCTGCTTACCCTCAAGGCCCTGCGTCTGCTCCAGTCGGCGCCGGTGGTGGCCTACTTCGTGGCCAAGGCCAAGCACAACGCCGGCCACGGCGGCAATGCCTTCGGCATCATCGAGGCCCATCTGGACGCCGGCCAGCAGCGCCTGCCGCTGGTCTACCCGGTGACCACCGAGAAGCTCGCCCCGCCGCTCTCCTACGAGGATGTGATCGCCGACTTCTACGACACCTGCGCGCAGCAGATCGCCCGGCTGCTGGACGCCGGGCAGGACGTGGCGGTGATCTGCGAGGGCGACCCGTTCTTCTACGGCTCCTACATGTACCTGCACGATCGCCTGGCTGATCGCTACGAAGTCGATGTGGTGCCAGGCGTGTGCTCGATGCTCGGCTGCGCCTCGGTGCTCGGCACCCCGCTGGTCTACCGCAACCAGAGCTTGAGCGTGCTCTCCGGCGTGCTGCCGGAAGACGAGCTGGAACAGCGCCTGCGCGACGCCGAAGCGGCGGTGGTGATGAAGCTCGGGCGCAACTTCGACAAGGTGCGCCGCGTGCTGCGCAAGCTCGGCCTGGACGACCGCGCCCACTACGTAGAACGCGCGACCATGGCCAGCCAGAAGATCGTCGCACTGGACGAGGTGGAGCCGATGGATTCGCCGTATTTCTCGATGATTCTGGTGCCTGGGCAGAAATGGCGGGGGTAATCCCGTAGGGCGGGCGCAACCCGCCCTACCCGTCTCAAGACCGTAGCCCGGATGCAATCCGGGAAACCCATTCCCCGGATTGCATCCGGGCTACAGGATTTACCGCATGAACATCGTCATCCTCGGCGCCAGCGCGCTGGCCACTGCACAACGTCTCAAGGCGCTTTATCCACAGACGGTGATCCACGGCCTGCGCGGGCGCGCCGACGGCGCCGAGCGCCACTACGACGAGTTCAGCGATACCCTGCGCGCCCTGTACCGCGCCGGCCAGCCGCTTGTGGTGCTGTGCGCCGCCGGTATCGTTATCCGTAGCCTCGCCGCGCTGCTGGCGGAAAAGGGCGCCGAGCCGCCGGTGCTGGCCCTGGCCGAGGACGGCAGCGCCGTAGTACCGCTGCTAGGCGGCCTGGCCGGGGTCAATCGTCTGGCCCGCGAGATCGCCGCGCACCTGGGTGTAACGCCGGCCATCACCACCAGTGGCGAACTGCGCTTCGGCACCTGCCTGCTGGAGCCGCCAGCCGGCTATACCCTGGCCGACCTGCAGCAGGGCAAGCGCTTCGTCAGCGACCTGCTCGGCGGCGAGACGGTACGCATAGAAGGCCAGGCGCCCTGGCTAGAGGCCGCGCAGCTGCCTGTGGATGACGCCGCCAGTCGGGTTATCCACATCACCGCACAGGCGCGCCCGGCGCAACCGGACGAACTGTTGATCCACCCGCGCGTCGCCGCTGCGCTGATCGAACGCCCCGGCGCCTACCTGGCCACCCGACTGCAGCAGGCGCTGAGCGATGCCAAGCTGGCGCCGCAAGCGCTGGCCGTTCTGCTCGCGGACAAAGCCTGGATGGCCAACGCCGACCTGCACGCAGCGGCACGCGAGCTCAACCTTCCGCTGCGCTTTATCCACAGCACCACCGAGCTGCCGCCCGAGCACCTTGTAGGCGACGGCCTGCGCCTGCTGCTGGGTGAACAGCCGCTGGATATCGAACGCCTCGGCCAGCGCCGTGGCCGCCTCAGCGTGGTTGGCCTCGGCCCCGGTGCCGCCGAGCATATGACCCCCGCCGTACGCCGCGCCCTGGACGAGGCCGAAGACCTGCTCGGCTACGACACCTACGTGAAAATGGCCGGCCCGCTGCGCGCCGATCAGTGCGTACACCCCAGCGACAATCGCGAGGAGCTGCTGCGCGCCGCGCATGCCTTCGAGCTGGCCGCCGCTGGCCGGCGGGTGGTGATGATTTCCTCGGGCGACCCCGGCGTGTTCGCCATGGCCGCCGCCGTGATGGAGGCGCTGGAAAGCCCGCAGAACGAGGCCTGGCACGGCGTCGAGCTGGAGGTGCTGCCGGGCGTCTCCGCTGCTCTGGCCACCGCTGCCAAGGCCGGCGCGCCGCTGGGTCACGACTTCTGCCTGATCTCTCTGTCCGACAACCTCAAGCCCTGGACGGTGATCGAAAAACGCCTGCAGCACGCCGCCGCCGCCGACCTGGCCATGGCTTTCTACAATCCGATCTCCAAGGCCCGCCCCTGGCAGCTCGGCCGCGCGCTGGAGCTGCTGCGCCAGCACCGCGAACCGCAGACCCTGGTGGTACTCGGCCGCGACATTGGCCGCCCCGCCGAGTCCCTGCGCAACCTCACCCTAGGCGAGCTGAGCCCGGAGATGGTGGATATGCGCACCCTGGTGATCATCGGCTCCAGCCAGACCCGTCGCTTCCCCCGTGCCGATGGCGGCGAGTGGGTCTACACGCCGCGCTGGTATCCCGATCTGTAGGAGCCCGCTTGCGGGCGATACAACACCATCGGACATACTGATCGCCGGCAAGCCGGCTCCTACGAAAAGCGCGTCTGCGCACACCTTACAGACCCACGCACCAAGTGCCGGTATCCCAACCCTTAGGAGCCCGCTTGCGGGCGATATAGCACCATCGGACATACTGATCGCCGGCAAGCCGGCTCCTACGAATGGCACGCCTGCACAAACCTTCTAGTCCTGTTCGCCGAACGCGGTAAGCTCAAGCGTTCACAGCACAAATGGGCAACAGGCGATGAACGCGCAATCTTGGGTCGACCTCAAGCAGGATGCCGATACCGGCATCGAGGTGATCCGTGCGCATTTCGAGGGCCACGCCTACGACCCGCACTGGCACGACAGCTACCTGATCGGTTTCACCGAGCAGGGCGTGCAGCAGTTCCATTGCCGCCGTGCGCTGTTCAGCAGCGTGCCGGGACAGACCTTCTTCCTCGAACCTGGCGACATCCATGACGGCCATGCGCCGACACCGGGCGGCTTCACCTACTCCACCCTCTATCTCGAGCCGGCCTGGTTGGAGCGCGCGCTGCCGGCGCTGTTCGAGCAGGCACCTGCCGACTGCCTGCCCGGCGTGCCGCGCACCCAGCCGGACGACCCCGGCCTGCTGCCCTGTATCGCCAATGCCCTGCAGGCGTTGAACGACAACGAGCCACGCATGGTGCGCGACGCGGCGCTGGATACGCTGCTGGAGCGCATCTCACGCAGCCTGCACTGGCGCCAGTGCCTGCCGGGCAACCCGCAGATCCCCCGCGTGGCCCTGCGTGCCCGCGACTACCTGCACGCACACTTTCACCAGAACATCGGCCTCGACGAACTGGCGCGAGTCTGCAGCGTCGACCGTTTCCGCCTCAGCCGTGCGTTCAAGGCGGCCTTCGGCATTGCCCCACATGGTTACCTGATCCAGCTGCGTCTGGTGCGCGCACGCCGGCTGCTGGCCCTCGGCACAGCACCGGCGGATGTCGCCAGCGACCTGGGCTTCGCCGACCAGAGTCACCTGGGCCGCTGGTTCCGCCGTGCCAACGGCCTTACCCCGGGCGCCTACCGCAGCCTCTGCACAAAGCTTCAAGACCGCTGAATCAGCCAGCCGGACAATCGCGCCATACCCGATATGGAGCGATGCCCGATGCCCTTCACTGCTCAACGAGCGCGGCCATGAACCAGTGGCTGCCCTTCATCCTCTTCGCCTCGGTGGCGTCGATCACCCCCGGCCCGACCAACCTGCTGATCCTCGGCAGCGCCGCGCGCTTCGGCCTGTCCATCGCCCTGGCCATCGCCTTGGGCGCCAGCCTCGCTGCCAGTCTGATGCTGCTGGTGGTCGGCCTGGGCCTCGGCGAACTACTGGCGCGCGCCCCGCTGTTGCAGACGGCGATGACCTGGGCCGGCGCGGCCTGGATCAGCTGGATGGCCTGCAAGCTGATGCGCGCCGAGGCAGCCGGCATGGACCAACGCAGCGTCGACCGGCGCCAGGGCTTCGCCCAGGGCGCCGGCCTGCAACTGATCAACCCCAAGACCTGGCTGATGACCGTCTCGGTCACGGCGATCTTCCTCGACGGCCAGGCCTCGTTCGACGCGGTGGCGAGCTACGCGACGCTGTTCCTGCTGGTGTCCACGCCCTGCCTGCTGGCCTGGGGTGTGCTGGGCGTCGGCGGCGCGCGCCTATTGCGGCAACCGGCCAGGCTGCTGCTGTTCAACCGCTGCATGGCCGTATTGCTGCTGGCTTCGGTGTGGCTGCCGCTGCTGGCAAGCCTGTAGGAGCGCCGCCCCGGCGCGAAGCGATTGCGGCGATGCCGCGATACCGAGTTTATCCGCAGCATTCGCCGCGGGGCGCGGCTCCTACAACACACCACCCTGACGGCGGAAGGTTCCGGGCGCCAGGCCGAAGCGCTGGCGGAACAGCTTGCCCAGATGACTGGCATCGCTGACGCCGATCTCGTCGGCGAGTTGCGCCAGGCTGTGGCTGGAGTTGAGCAGGCGCCAGCGCACGTGCTGCAGGCGCAGCTCGTTCCAATATTCGCGCGCGCTCATGCCCTGGCTGGCGTGAAACAGGCGATCCAGCTGACGCCGGCTGATACCGACGCTGGCCGCCAGCTGCTCGATGCCATCGGCGCTGGCCAGGCCATGGCGCATCAGGGCGATGGCGCGGTCGACATGGCGCTCGCCGCTCGGTGTGGTGTGCAGTGAGCGCAGCGCGTGCTGGCCGCTGCGCGTCTCGTCCACCAGCATGTCGGCCAGGCCCTTGAGCGCCCGCGCCCGGCCGCTGCCCTGGGCCAACAGCTCCACCGCCAGGTCGATGGCCGCCGTACCGCCAGCGCAGGAGATCCGCGCGCCATCGAAGCAGTACAGGCGCTCGCGGGCTAGGCGCAAGTTCGGGAAGCTGGCACGGAATTCCGCCTCATGGCGCCAGTGCACTGCCACCCGATGACCGTCGAGCAGGCCGCAGGCGGCGAGCAGGAAGCTGGCATTGTCGATCGCCACCAGCTTCACTCCGGCGCGTGCGGCGCGACGCAGCAACGGCTGGTAGGCCGGCGCCAGCGCAGCGGTGGCCTGTGCGTTGCGCCCACCGAACAACACCAGATAGTCGTAGTCGGCCAGCTTCAGCTCGTCCGGCGTGGCCTCGATACGCAGCGCCGCACCGCTGCTGGACAGCACATGCCCTGGCTGCAGGCCGAGAATGGTCCAGGCGCAGTAGCGCTGTCGGCTGTAGTCCTCGTCGTCGGCGCTGAAGCGCAACTTGTCGAGAAAACCACCGAACGGCAGCAGGGCAAATTCCGGCAGGGGCAGCAAGAGAAAACGCAGGTCAGGGCTTTCGGCCATGTGATGTCCAGAATCAACCGTTAGATAGCCAGAATCTACCTCATTCAAGTACCTGTCGCTGACTAGACTGGCCGCGCCCAAACAGGAGACCCGCATGGCCCTCGAACTCTGGCTCGTCTACTTCGTCGCCACCCTTGGCCTGGCACTCACGCCCGGCCCCAATAGCCTGTTGGCACTGACCCACGGCGGGCTGTACGGCGCGCGCATGGCACTGGCCACCATCCTTGGCGGTGTGGTCGGCTTCAGCACGCTGATCGCCCTGGCCATGTTCGGCCTCAGTGCCTTGCTCAAGACCGCGCCCAACGCGCTGCTGGCGCTCAAGTGGATCGGCGGCGCCTACCTGATCTGGCTGGGCGTGCAGCTGTGGCGCTCGCCGCCGATGAACCTGATCCTGGCCGACAGCGGCGTCCGCCCCAGCACCAGCCGGCTGTTTCGCCAAGGCCTGCTGTCGGCGCTGTCGAATCCCAAGGTGATCCTGTTCTACGGCGCCTTTCTACCGCAGTTCGTCGACCCGCAGCGCGGCCTGGCCGTGCAGTTCGTGGTGATGGCAGCGACCTTCGCCGTGGTCGAGTTCCTCGTCGAACTGCTGCTGGCGCTACTGGCGTTTCGCGTACGCCCCTGGTTGCAGCGCGGCGGCCGCGCCTTCAACCGCAGCTGCGGTGTGCTCTTCCTGCTGATCGGTGTGGCGCTACCGCTGGCGCGCTGAGCACGTCCGGCATCAGGCCTTGAGCGCCTCGCCAATCGCGTAGTAATGCCCACCGGCCACGTGATGCAGGCTGCGCAGGCTCGGGTCGGCCGTTTCGAAATGCCAGCGGCCATCGCGGAACACGCGCTCGTCGGCCCAGGCGGCGATCACCTCGCCGATAAACAGGTCATAGGCCTGCTGGTTGTGCGGCTCATCGATCAGCCGACAGACCAGCCAGGCGGAGCAGCCCGCCACCAGCGGCAGGTCGTGGCCTTCCATGGTGAACAGCTCGACGCCGGTATGGGCCAGCTTCGCCGGGTCGTCGGCCAGGCTGGCGTTGCCCACCGCCTGGGTCAGCTGCAGTTGCGCCACGGTCGGCACCTGGATGGCGAACAGGCCGCTGCCCTCGATCAGCGCGCGGGTGCGGGTGGCCTTGTCCAGCACCACGGTCAGCTTCGGCGGCTCGAAATCCAGGGCGCAGCACCAGGCTGCCGCCATGACGTTATCCACAGCCTGGTGACGCGCCGACACCAGCACGGTGGGGCCGTGGTTGAGCAGACGGTAGGCCTTGGCCAGGTCGACGGGACGGATGGGCGCGCTCATGCAGACTCCTGAAAACGAAAAAGGCGCTCGCATGCTGGCCCGTGAAGGCCCGCATCGCAAGCGCCTGCCGCAGCAGCGGTGGATCAGAACTCCTGCACGGTCGGGCGCAGGACGATCTCGTTGATGTCGACATCGGCCGGCTGTTCGATGGCGTAGGCGATGGCGCGCGCCACCGATTCCGCCGGAATCGCCTGCTTGTAGAAGTCGACGACGAAGTCGCGGCTCTGCTGATGAGCGCTGCCGAACTTCAGCTCCGAATCCACCGCGCCCGGCTCGATGGTGGTGGTGCGGATGCTGCCGCCAACCTCATGACGCAGACCTTCGGAGATGGCGCGCACGGCGAACTTGGTGCCGCTGTAGACGGTACCACCGGGGCTGAACACCTTGATCCCGGCCACCGAGGCGATGTTGATGAAGTGCCCGGCATTCTGCTGCTGGAACACCGGCAGCGCCGCGGCGATGCCGTACAGCACGCCCTTGATGTTGATGTCGATCATGCGCTCCCACTCCTCGACGCGCACGTCGCTCATCGGTGCGATGGCCATCAGCCCGGCGTTGTTGACCAGCACATCGACGCGGCCGAAGGTGTCCAGTGCGCCCTGGATCAGCGCCTTGACCTCATCGGCGCGGGTCACGTCAGTCTGGTAGGCCACGGCCTCGCCACCAGCGGCGACCAGCTCGCTGACCAGTTGCTCAAGACGCTCCTTGCGCCGTGCGGCCAGCACCACCTTGGCGCCCAGTTGGCTCAGATGACGGGCGGTCGCTTCGCCCAGGCCGCTGCTGGCGCCGGTAATGACCACGACCTTGCCGGAAATGTTGTTGCTCATGGGTAAGCCCTCTCTCGATTGGTTGGAGTGTCCGTGCCGTAGGCCGGACATGGGCTCACGTTAGAGGCGATTTCCGTTTCAATAAATGGAAGAGTTTGGATTATGCTATTCCACATTATGGAATACAAAGGCGCCCCGACATGCTCAATCGCATGGAGATGATCCGCATCTTCTGCAGCGCGGCCGACTGCAGCAATTTCCGCGAGGCAGCGACTCGCCTGGGGGTTTCACCGCAGGCGGTGACCCGCGCGATCAAGGCGCTGGAGGAAGAACTCGGCGAGATTCTCTTCCACCGCAACACCCGCCAGGTGCATATCACCGCCTTCGGTGAGGCCTACGCGGTGCGCGCCCGGCAAAAGCTGGAGGATTTCGACGCGCTGTTTCGCGGCCACCGCGCCGACGCCGAGTCAGTCATCGCCGGGCGCATCGGCATCACCGCGCCGCAGGCCATCGGCAAGCGCTTTCTGGTGGCGTTCCTGCAGCCCTTGCTCAAGCAGCACCCACAGCTGGTGCTGAACCTGCGCCTGGAGGACGAGATCACCGACGCGGTGGAGGCGCAGATCGACATCGGCATCCACGTCGGCTTCCTGCGTGACAGCCGCTACGTCGCCCGCGCCCTGGCACCGGTGCCGTTGCAGGTGGTGGCTACGCCGCAACTGATCGCTGCCAGCGGCGCGCCGCATGACCTCGGCGAGTTGCAGCAGCGGCCGCTGTCGGTGCTTATCGACCGCAAGAATGGCCGCCCCTGGCCGTGGACCTTCGCTCACGGCCCCAGCCTGCATCCGCCCGCGCCCGCGTTTGTGTGCGATGACCCCGAAGCCGAACTGGAAGCCGTGCTCGCCGGCCTGGCCTACGGCCAGTTGCCCGCCTACCTGGCGCAGCCCTATCTGCAAAGCGGCCACCTGCAGGCGGTGCTGACGGAGCAGGCGCCCGATCCCTGGCAGCTGTTCATCTACCGCCCACAGCAGGGCCCGGTGCCGCCAAGGGTGCGCCTGGTGTTCGATCACCTGCGCGCCTGCTTCTCCGATCCGGCGCAGTTTCCCCAGGGCTGAGGTCGCTCACGGCAACGCCACTGTCGCCTGCGAAGCGCCCGCCCCGGCTATCGCTCCGTAACCTGCCTGAAGCCGTCTAAATCAGGGATCAGGAGCGTCGCATGAATGCTATCAACACAGGCCAGCAGGTCAGCCCGGCCACCTTGCACAAGGTGATCGCCGCCTCGGCCATCGGCAACTTCGTCGAGTGGTTCGACTTCGCCGTCTACGGTTTTCTCGCCGTGACCATCGCCTCGCTGTTCTTCCCGCCGGGCAATCCGACCCTGGCGCTGCTGCAGACCTTCGCCGTGTTCGCCGTATCGTTCGCCCTGCGCCCGCTGGGCGGTATCGTCTTCGGCATTCTTGGCGACCGCATCGGACGCAAGCGCGTGCTGTCGATCACCGTGCTACTGATGGCCGGCGCCACCACGCTGATCGGCCTGCTGCCGACCTACGCCAGCATCGGCCTGTTCGCCCCGCTGCTGCTGGCGCTGGCGCGTTGCGTGCAGGGTTTCTCCGCCGGTGGCGAGTATGCCGGCGCCTGCGCCTTCGTCATGGAGCACGCGCCCACCGAGCAGAAGGCCCGTTATGGCAGCTTCGTGCCGGTCTCGACCTTCATGGCGTTCGCCTGCGCAGCCGGGCTGGTGTTCGGTATGGGCTTGTGGCTGGACGAAGCGCAGATGCAGGCCTGGGGCTGGCGCGTACCCTTTCTGATCGCCGCACCGCTGGGCCTGGTCGGCTTGTACATGCGTTTGCGCCTGGACGAATCACCGGCATTCCAGGCCCTGGCGGCGCAACCTCATCCGGAACATTCGCCGCTGCGCGAAACCTTGCGCGAACACGGCGGCACCGTGCTCTGCCTGTCGGCGTTCATCTCCGCCACGGCGCTGTCGTTCTACATGTTCACCACTTACCTGACCACCTACATGCAGGTGGTCGGGGGTGCAGCACGGCCGGTGGCTTTGCTGGCCAGCCTGATCGCGCTGTTCTTCGCCGCCCTGCTGTGCCCCTTCGTCGGTCGTTACTCGGATCGTGTCGGCCGCCGCCGCACCATCCTGACTGCCGGGGTGGCGCTGATTGTCGCGGTGTATCCGGCCTTTACCCTGGCCGCCTCGGGCACCCTGATGGCTTCAGCTCTGGGCGCCATGCTGCTGGCAGTGGGTGCGGTGATCTGCGGCGTGGTAACCGCCGTGCTGCTGTCCGAGCAGTTCCCCACCCGCGTGCGCTACACCGCCTCGGCGTTCACCTATAACCTGGCCTACACCATCTTCGGCGGCACCGCGCCGTTGATCGCCACCTGGCTGATCGAGGCGACCGGCAATCGCATGTCGCCGGCCTACTACCTGATCGTCATCGCCCTGCTGGCCCTGGCGGGTGGCCTGGCACTACCCGAGTCGTCGAGGCGGCCGCTGAACTATCAACCGGCCTGAGGTCGCGCCACGCTTGACTCACGGCTGCGGCGCACAGGCCGCAGCCTACCTCCTACCACCCCGGCTGGCGCTGGCCGCACAACGAATGAGTCAGTTGCGCAAAGTGGACCAGTAAAAAACCACAAAAATGGATCTATATGGCTAGACCACTGGTGCGTACATTCATCCTCACCGGGCCGCAGTGGTACTGCCAGTTGCAGAGGGGCATCGGTTTCTTCTCAACTCGCATACGGATGAAAACCATGAGTCAGCGCCTCGATTACTTCGCACTCTCCCCCAAGGCCTCCGGCAAGTACGCCGAGTTCTCCACGCTGCTGACCCGCAGCCCGTTTCTCGCGCCGCTGGCTCACCTGGTCATGCTGCGTGCCTCGCAGATCAATGGCTGCGCCTTCTGCGTCGACATGCACGTCAAGGAAGCGAAGATCCATGGCGAGCGCGAGCTGCGCCTGCACCATGTCGCCGTCTGGCGCGAATCGCCGCTGTTCTCCGCGCAGGAGCGCGCCGCGCTGGAGTGGACGGAAGCCCTGACCCAACTGTCGCCGCATGGTGTGTCCGACGCCATCTACGCCAGCGTGCGCGAGCAGTTCTCCGAGCAGGAACTGTCGGACCTAAGCTTCCTGGTGGTCGCCATCAATGGCTGGAATCGCCTGAGCGTGGCCTTCCGTAACGTGCCGGGCTCCGCCGACAAGCAGTTCGGCCTGGACAAGGCCGAGCTGGCCTGAAGCCCGATCTCAGAGAGGTTACGCCCATGCCTGCAGCTATCCGCGTGCTGCGCCTGATCAGCAGCCCGCGTGGCGCCGAATCGGAAAGCCTGCGTCTGTCTCACCTGGTGCTCGACGGCCTCGCTGGCCAGCACTCACTGCAGGTGCAAGACGTCGACCTCAACGATCTGCAACATGTCGACCGCGACTATGCCATGGCTCTGGCGTCTCCCTCTGACAGTGACAAGACAGAGACCGGCAGCGCCCGGCGTCGCTCCGCCGAGCTGATCCGTCAGCTCGACGAAGCAGATGTGCTGCTGATCGCCACTCCCATGCACAACTACACCGTCCCTTCGACCCTCAAGGCCTGGGTCGATCACATCGTGCGCATACGCATGACATTCAACGGCACACCGCAAGGCAAGGTTGGCCTGCTACGTGACCGTCCGGTGTACGTGGCATTGGCCTCAGGCGGGCTGATCAGCGGCGAGCAGGCGCGGCAGCCAGACTTCCTGCGCCCCTACCTGCAGGCGGCCCTGGCCACGGTGGGCCTCAGGAACATGCACTTCTTCTGTGTGGAGGGTACCGCCAGAGGTGAGCAGGCCCTGCTGGAGGCCCGCGCCATGGCGCAGTCACAGGTAGCCGCGTTTTTCTCTGCCGAGTGAAACGGCTGACAACATGTCAGGCGTCTGAGCGAAGGATTCTGTAGGGTTGCGGACGATGGTGACGAATCGCCTGCGTCATCCATCAGACAGACTCGTAGCCCGCTCAATGGAATCCTCGCATGTTGCCCCAGCCGCTATACGCTCGACCGGCCCGCCTGGCCCTGCTGACCTTCAACTGCCTGGCAGCGCCAATCGCCCTGGCTCAGCAGCCTATGCAGCTGGACGCCATGCAAGTCAGCGGCGCACCGCTGAGCGAAATCGAGGCCGCGCAGGAAGAGCTGAAACGGGTCCCCGGCGCCACCAACCTGGTGGACATGGACAAGGTCGAGCAGGGCCGCGTGGCCGGCGTCGCCGACGTGCTGGCCTACCAGCCCGGGGTCTATGCGCAGTCACCCGGCAACGAGGGAGTGAAGATCAGCGTGCGCGGCTCGGGTATCAACCGTGGTCCCGGCTCGCATGCCTCCGGCACCCATATCCTGCTCGACGGCCTGCCGCTGACCGGCTCCGGCGGCACGCCCTACGAACTGCTGGAACCCCTGTGGATAAGTCGCGCCGAGATGCTGCGTGGCGCCAATGGTTTCGACCGCGGCTCGCTGGCTCTGGGCGGCGCCATCGACTACATCACCCACACTGGCTACACCGCGCCCAAGCTGCAACTGCGCTATGAAACCGGCAGCTACGGTTACCAGAAGCGCAACATCGCCTCCGGTCAGGTGCTGGGCGATTTCGACTACTACCTCGCCCTCACCGACAGCCACACCGACGGCTATCAGGATCACGCGTCGGGCAAAGGCAAGGGCGTCGCCGGCAACTTCGGCTATCGCCTCAATGAGAATCTGGAGACGCGCTTCTACCTGCGCTACCGCGAAACCGAGCATGAAACGCCCGGCCGCCTGACCAAGGCGCAACTCAAGGACGACCCGCGCCAGGCCGCTGCGGCCAATCGCAGCATCGACGCCCACCGCGATCAACCCGGCAGCACCTGGCTGGCCAACAAGACCACCTGGCGCATCGACGACCACTCCACCCTGGTCGCCGGCCTGGCCTACCACCACTACCCCATGGATATCACTGAGACCGCCTATCGCGGCGGCGCCTACCGTATCCGCGTGGACTACAGCGATATCAGCGGCACTCTGAACTACACGCGCCGGCATACCCTGTTCGGCCTCAACAGCAGCACCACCATCGGCTGGCGCAGCACCACCAACCTGCCGAGCAGCAAAGCGAAAGAGACCGCGGCGTTGCCAATTACCGTGGGACCTGTTGGCGGAACAGTCACTTATCCGGCCGGCACCCTGATGCGCGACTACGAGCACCTGGGTTCGGACAGCGTGCTGCATATTGGCAACGAACTGGAGCTGGCGCCTGACCTGTGGCTGACCAGCGGCCTGGCGCTGATCCATACCCGCCGCGAAGTGCAGGTGACCTGGCCAGCCACCGACGACAAGCTCGACGAAAGCACTTGGGACTACGCACCGCGCATCGGCCTGCGCTACCAGCTCAATCCCGAAGTACAGCTATTCGGCAATATCAGCCGCTCGGTGGAACCGCCACATGCCTGGTCGATGCTCTGGGGCTCGCCGCTACGCTTCTCCAGCACCACCACCCAACCCTATGCCGCGCGCCAACGCGCTGCCATCAGCCTGGACAACCAGACCGCCACCACCTTCGAGGTCGGCGGCCGCGGTGATTCCGCACTGGGCCAGTGGGAGCTGACCTACTACTACTCGCAGGTACGCCACGAACTGCTCACCGTCGAGATCGAGCCCAACGTATTCGCCGAATCCAACGCCAGCCCCACCGTGCATCAGGGCATAGAAGCCGGCCTGACCAGCCCGTTGTGGCAAGGTGGCGCGGCCGGCGCCCTGAGCCTGCGCCAGGCCTACACCTTCAGCGACTTCCACTACCGCGATGACGACACCTTCGGCGACAACCGTCTGCCGGGCCTGCCGCGTCACTACTACCAGGCCGAACTGCGCTACGACCACCCGAGCGGCTTCTACGCCGGCCTCAACAGCCAGTACGCCTCGAAGGTCGCGGTGGATTACGCCAACTCCTACTACGCCGACGCCTACGCCACCTTCGGCGCCACCCTCGGCTACGCCTCGCCGAAAGACGACTGGCAAGCCTGGCTTGACCTGCGCAACCTGACCGACAAACGCTATGCCGCCACTGTTACACCGGGCTATGACGACAAGGGCGCAGACGCGGCGCGCTCCACGCCTGGGGAAGGGTTTGGGGTGTATACAGGGGTTTCTTGGAGTTGGTTGTAAGGGGCTGAGCCAAAGCCAACCGTTATACGACTGCTACTATCGAATTAACCATCGTATAAGCAGGCCAAGGATGACGGATAAAAACGATCAGGCATCAACCTCTCCACTGCCTGGGCAGTTACCGCTATTCCCCGGATCAGTGGATATGCCAAACGTGCCGGCCGAACGAGAACTGCCTGAGAGGCAGTTCAGCAAATTTGTCGTTTATGTAGACGAAAGCGGCGATCACGGGCTGGAAAGCATCGATCCCAATTACCCGGTTTTCGTCCTCGCCTTCTGCGTCTTTCACAAGAATCACTATGCACAACGTGTCGTACCCTCAATCGAGGCATTCAAGTTCAAGCATTTCGGTCATGATCTCGTTGTGCTTCACGAAACGGATATTCGGAAAGAGAAAGGTCGATTCAGGTTCGATAGCCGGCAACACAAAGAGCTGTTTCTTAACGAGCTAACCAGCATTATTGAAACCAGCAACTTCATCTTGATCGGTTGCATTATCGATAAGCACAGGCTGCGTGAGCGCAGCAACAACCCATACCATCTGGCCCTTGGGTTTTGTCTTGAAACGCTCTATGAACTGGTCGAAGAAAAGCAGCAGGAATCCATGACCACACACGTGGTCGTGGAGTGCCGAGGAAAGCGGGAAGATAACGAGCTTGAACTGGAGTTTCGCCGCGTTTGCGCTGGTGAAAACAGATTTGGCAGAGCGCTGCCCTTCGAGATCTTGTTCGCCGACAAGAAAACCAACTCATCGGGGCTACAACTGGCTGACCTCGTTGCACGCCCCATCGGCTTATCCGTGGTCAAACCGGGCCAGCCGAATCGTGCCTTCGATTTACTGACTCGAAAGTTCTTCTGCAGCGGCGGTCGTATGCAGGTAGGTGTTGGCTTCGAAGGGTGGGGCCTGAAAATTCATCCACCCCTAGAAAGCGAAAGGCCCCGGTGATCGCACCGAGGCCATGACGCCGACCGGGAACCCCCAGTCCATTTGAGATGAATTGTAGATTCTGTTGCGACAGTCGTGCAAGCACGTAGGGTGGACAACGCTCTTCTTGTCCACCGCCCCTCACGTTACGCCCCCGCCACACCCTCTTTGCGCAGCAGATAACTGTCCATGATCCAGCCATTACGCTCGCGCGCTTCGGCGCGGGTGGTAGCGATGCGTTCGGCCACTTCATCCAGCGGGCCGGCAATGAGGATTTCATCGGCAGTGCCGACATAGGCGCCCCAGTAGATATGCAGGCCCTGGCCGACGAAGCGGCGGTAGGTGTCCTTGGCGTCGAGCATCACCGCCACACTGTCCACGCCCTGCGGCCAGCCTTCGGCGAGCAGGCGGCCGGTGGTGATTTCCACGGCGCGACCGATGCTGTTGAGCGGGATGCGGTGGCGCGCGGTCAGCGCCTGCAGGCTGGTAATGCCGGGGATCACGTCATAGACGAAATCGCTGCGCCGCGCGGCGATGGCTTCGATGATGCGGATGCTGCTGTCGTACAGCGACGGGTCGCCCCAGACCATGAAAGCCGCCGTTTCGCCATCGGCCATCTGCTCGTCGATAAGCTGCTCGAACACCGCCTGCTTGTCGCGGTTGAGTTCGTCGACGCTGGCGCGGTAGTCAGCCGCTTCGCGCTCGCGCTCCGGCTGCTGACCTTCGGCGAAACGCGGTGTGTGGCCATCGAGAAAGCGTGCGCAGATCTCGCGACGCAGGGCGTTGAGCTTGTGCTTGGCCGCACCCTTGTCCATCAGGAAGATCACGTCGCTGCGGCGCAGCGCCTTGATCGCCTGGTAGGTGATGTAGTCCGGGTCGCCGGCACCGATGCCGACCAGCAGCAGGGTTTTCATGGGGTTCTCCAGGTGCGCCCTGGCACGCCGGGCGCCAGGTCGTCGATATGGTGGTACTCGGCCTGTAGCGCCTGCGCCAGCTGGCGGGCGCGGCCCAGGCGGATGGGCGCGCGCTCGGTGTCGAGCAGCAGGCTCGGACATGGCAGCGGCAGCAATGCAGGCAGATCACGCAGGCGGCCATCGGTCAGGATCAGCAGGCGCTGGCGTTCGTTCGGTTTCAGACGCTGACGGCGCAGCAGCCAATCGCCGGCCTGTTGCAGGGCATCGAGCAGCGGCGTACCACCACCAGCGCCCAATTCGTGCAGCCAGCGATGCAGCTCGGCGCTGGCCTTGCGCCCCTGCCACAGCCATTGCGCTTCGCGGCCACCGGCCTGCAGCACGGCCAGGCGCGCGCGCTGGCGATAGGCGCTGTCGAACACCTCCGCTAGCACGCCCTTGGCCCGGCTTAGCGCACCATGGCGGCGGGTGGAGGCGGAGGCATCCACCAGCACCAGCCATAGCTCTTCGGCCTGCTGGCTGCGCGGGCGCAATACGAGCTGTTCGCGGCGTTGTGGTCGCCCCTGGCGCAGGGACGCCGGCCAATCGACTCGCCCGCCCGCACCGCTACGCGCAGCGCCACGCAGGCCGCCGCCGAGTCGTCCAGGCCGGTTACGGGCATCCGCGCCTGTGGCTGTGCGCGGGCGGATGCTCAGGGCTTTTTTGGCCAGCGCGGCGGTACCCGCCGCTCATCCATGGCCTGTGGCTGGGCCGGCAGCTCGCCCCACTGACCTTCGCCCTGGCTTTGTTCCTGCGCCTGCTGCGGCGCCTGGCTCTGCTCGGGCGGCGTGGCAGCCTGCGGCTGTTGCTGGCGACGACGGTGGCGTAGAACGAAGTCCTCCACCGCGTCGATATCCACAGGCTCGATGCCTATCGCGCCGCGCCAGGCGGCATGGGCACGGGCGGCACGCAGCCAGACCAGATCGGCGCGCATACCATCGACGCCGGCAGCGAAGCAGCGCTGGCTGATCTCACCCAGGGCGGTGTCATCCAGCGGAATATGCGCCAGGCGCTGGCGGGCATTCTGGCAACGCATCGCCAGGGCATCCTGCTCGTCCTGCCAGCGTTGCAGGAAAGCTTCAGGATTGGCATCGAACGCCAGACGGCGACGCACGATCTCGGCCCGTTCGGCCGGTTGCGGCTGGCCATCGAGGGCCAGGTTGAGGCCGAAGCGATCGAGCAGTTGCGGGCGCAGCTCGCCCTCCTCGGCGTTCATGGTGCCGATCAGCACGAAGCGCGCGGCATGCCGATGGGAGATGCCGTCACGCTCGACATGGTTGACCCCGCTGGCAGCGGCGTCGAGCAGCAGATCGACCAGATGATCCGGCAGCAGGTTGACCTCATCGACATAGAGCACGCCGCCATCGGCACGGGCCAGCAGGCCAGGGGAAAACTGCGCCCGGCCTTCGCCGAGGGCCGCATCCAGATCCAGGGTGCCGACGATGCGCTCCTCGCTCGCCCCCAGCGGCAGGGTGACGAAGCGCCCACCGTCGAGCAGATCAGCCAGACCACGGGCCAGGGTCGATTTGGCCATGCCGCGCGGGCCTTCGATCAGCACGCCGCCGATGGCCGGATCGATGGCCGCCAGGCACAGCGCCAGCTTCAGCGAATCGGCGCCAACCACGGCGGCGAGGGGGAAGTGATGTTCGGTCATGGCAGTGATCCGTGGAGTTAGACGTAGCCCGGATGAAATCCGGGAATATCGAAAACGGCCCCGGATTGCATCCGGGCTACCGGCAGCCACCCGTAGGGTGGGTTAGCGGCGCAGAACGCCAGCCTTATATCTGCAGAAAACCGTGGCGCGCCGCGTAACCCACCAGGCGATATACCGTGTGGCACCGACGGTGGGTTACTCCGCAACCGCTTCAACGAGTTGGCCGGCAACCGCGACAGCCGGCTAACCCAGCCTACGGGAAGGTGTCGCTTCATGACTCTTCGCTATCGAGCAACAGGTTTTCCAGCGCATCACGGTATTCGCCGGGATTCTCCCACAGGCCACGCTGCTGGGCCTCCAGCAGACGTTCGAGGATGTCATTGAGCGCGCCGGGGTTGTGCTGCTGGATGAAATCGCGGGTGTCCTTATCGAGCAGGTAGGCATCGGTGAGCAGCGCGTACTGGTGATCGTCGACCAGCTCGCTGGTGGCGTCGAAGGCGAACAGGTAGTCGATGGTCGCGGCCAGTTCGAAGGCGCCCTTGTAACCGTGGCGTTTCATGCCTTCGATCCATTTGGGATTGGCGGCGCGGGCACGCACCACGCGGTTGAGTTCTTCCTTCAAGGTGCGAATGCGCGGGGTGTCCGGCTGGCTGTTGTCACCCAAGTAGCTGGCCACCTTGAGCCCGCGCAGGGTCTCCACCGCCGCCAGCATGCCGCCCTGGAACTGGTAGTAGTCGTTGGAATCGAGGATGTCGTGCTCGCGGTTGTCCTGGTTGTGCAGCACCGCCTGCATCTGCTCCAAGCGCTCGACGAAGCGCTGCCGTGCCGGCGCACCCTCGGCGCCGCTGCCGTAGGCGTAGCCGCCCCAGTTAAGATAGACCTCGGCGAGATCCGCGCGGCTCTGCCACAGACGTTCCTCGATGGCGTTCTGCACCCCGGCGCCATAAGCCCCCGGCTTGGCGCCGAACACCCGCCAGCCGGCCTGGCGCCGCGCTTCGGCTTCATCCAGGCCGCCGTCCTTGAGGATGAGCGACTCACGCCAGACCCGTGCCGACAGCGGGTTCATGTCTTCCGGCTCGTCCAGTTCGATGACCGCCTGCACGGCCTCGTCGAACAGGCGAATCAGGTTGCTGAAGGCATCTCGGAAAAAGCCCGACACGCGCAGGGTGACGTCGACCCGTGGCCGGCCGAGCTGTTCCAGAGCCAAGACCTCGAAGCGCTCGACGCGCTGGCTGCCCGGCTGCCAAACCGGGCGCACTCCCATCAGTGCCAGCGCCTGGGCGATATCGTCGCCACCGGTGCGCATGGTCGCCGTGCCCCACACCGACAGGCCGAGCTGACGAAGATGATCGCCCTCGTCCTGCAGATGGCGCTCCAGCAGACGATCCGCCGCCTGCACACCGAGGCGCCAGGCAGTCGGCGTGGGCAGATGGCGCACGTCGAGGGTGAAGAAGTTGCGCCCGGTGGGCAGCACATCGAGGCGCCCACGGCTAGGCGCGCCACTCGGCCCGGCAGGCACGAAACGCCCTTGCAGCGCAGCCAGCAGGCCGCCCATCTCGGCGTCGCCGCAGGCATCCAGCAAAGGCGCGATATGCTCGGTCAGCCCATCGAGAATCAGCGCCACCTCGGCGCCGAAATCGTCGATGCACCCGCCCGCCAGACGCTGCTCGATCAGCCTCAGCGCCAGCAGCTCCAGGCGCTCGCGGGTGTCACCTACGGTACGCCACAGACTGTTATCCACAGCCTGCAACGCCTGTGGACGCAGCCCTTCCCAGGTCTGGCCCATATCACAGTCCAGCGGATCGAGGCCCAACTGCAGGCCACGGGCCAACGCGCGCAGCAGGCTGGCATTGGCGCCCAGGCCATCGCCCCGGGGAATGCGCAGCAGTGCCAGCAGGGTGTCGCGGCGCAACTGGCCAGCCGGCGACTCACCAAACACGTGCAGGCCATCGCGAATCTGCGATTCCTTGAGGTCGCACAGGTAGGCGTCGAGCTGCGGCAGCCAGCTTTCCGGATCATCGTTGAGTTGCAGGCCCAGCTCGCGGTCGAGGCTGGCCTCGCGCACCTTGGCCAGGATCTCGCCGCGCAGCTCCACGGCGCGGCGCTGGTCGAGCTGGCTGGCCTCGAAATATTCGTCGGCCAGGCGCTCCAGATCGCGCAGCGGGCCGTAGCTTTCGGCGCGGGTCAGCGGCGGCATCAGGTGGTCGATGATCACCGCCTGGGTGCGGCGTTTGGCCTGAGCGCCCTCACCGGGGTCGTTGACGATAAAGGGGTAGATGTTGGGCAGTGGGCCAATCAGCGCCTGCGGCCAGCAGCCCTCGGACAGACCGACGCTCTTGCCCGGCAACCATTCCAGGTTGCCGTGCTTGCCGACGTGAATCAGCGCGTCGGCGGCGAACGCCGTGCGCAGCCAGGCATAGAAGGCGATATAGCCATGCGGCGGCACCAGATCGGGGTCGTGATAGACGGCCGCCGCGTCCAGTTGATAACCGCGCGCCGGCTGGATGCCAACGAAGGTCAGGCCGAAGCGCAGCCCGGCGACCATCATCCGCCCGCTGCGGAACATCGGGTCCTGCTGCGGCTCGCCCCAGCGCTCGCGTACCGCCTGTTGATTGGCCAGCGGCAGGCTGTGGAAAAACCCCAGGTAATCTTCCAGCGCCAGGCTCTGCGCGCAGGGCCGTGTGTCGAGGCCGTCGAGATCGTTGGTGACGCCACCGAGCAGGCTGTGGACAAGTGCGGTGCCGCTGTCCGGAAGGTTATCCACTGGATAGCCCTGCTGCTGTAGTGCCTGCAGGATATTCAGCGCGGCAGCCGGTGTATCCAGGCCGACGCCGTTGCCGATGCGGCCATCACGGGTCGGGTAATTGGCCAGGATCAGACCAACTCGCTTCTGATCGTTGCTTTTGATCGCCAACTGACACCAGTTACGCGCCAGTTCGGCGACGTAGGCCATACCCGGCTCGTGCGCCTGGTAGCACACCACATCGCTCTGGCTACGCTCGCTGCGCCAGGCCAGGCCCTTGAAGCTGATGGCAGTGCCGATCAGCCGGCCATCCAGTTCGGGCAGTACCACGTGCATGGCCAGGTCGCGCGAGCCCAGGCCCTGGGCGCTGGCCTGCCACTGCGCCTGGTTGTCCAGCGAGCAGATGGCCTGCAGCACCGGGATATCGCGACGGAACACTCGCGCCTGCGGCGCCTCGGGGTTGGACAGGGCGAAGCCGGTGGTGTTGATGATCAACGCCGCATGCGTCTCATCCAGCCAGACCTGCACCTGATCCAGGCAGGCCGCCTCCTTGAGGCTGGCCACGGCAATCGGCAGCGGGTTGAGCCCCTGAGCGACAAGGTGCTGGCAAAAGGTATCGACGAAGGCGGTGTTCGCCGATTGCACATGGTTGCGGTAGAACAGCAGCGCCACCACAGGCGCGTCCGGCTGCCATTGCACCTGCCAGTCAGCCAGCGCCGCCGGGCTACGCTGCGGATGATAGAGGCCGACACGCGGCAGCGGGTGCGGCTCCTGCCAGCTGTCATCACGGCCCAGCCAGCGGCTGCCGATGCAGCGAAATAGCTGGCGAGCATTCTCCAAGCCGCCCTGGCGCAGGTACTGCCAGAGGCGCTGGCTGTCTTCCTCGGCGACGTTGCCGAGGGCATTCAACTCCGGGTCGGGTTTGTCGTCACCCGGCACCATGATCACCGTGGCACCACGCGCGCCCAGCTCAACCAGGCGCTCGACGCCGTAGCGCCAGTAGCTGACCCCGCCATGCACCGAGATCAGGATGACCTTGGCATGCTGCAGCACCTGCTCGACGTAGAAATCGACCGAGGCGTTATTGCTCAACTGCGCCGGGCTGGCCAGGCGCAGGCTGGGGTAGTCGTCCGGCAGTTGCCGGGCAGCTTCGGCCAACAGCGAAAGGTGCGAATCACCCGTGCACAGCAGCACCAACTCGGCAGGCGTCTGGCCAAGGTCGGCGATGCTGTCGGCCGGCAGTTGGGCGCCGGGCTGGGTGCGCAATAGGTGCATGTTCGTTCCGAGGGAGGGGCTTCAGCCGCAACTGGTGATAGCGTCGTAGGGTGGACTCAGTTATCCGGCGGACTGTTCGCTTCGCTCCTGAGTCCGCCCTACGATCGAGTACGCCCTACGCTCCGTATCAGGCCAGCGCCGCTTTCAGCTCGGCCTCGATGGCCGCGCGGTCGAGCTGTTGGCCGATCACCACCAGCCGGCTCAGACGCGGCTCGTCGGCCTGCCAGGCGCGGTCGAAGTGGCGGTCGAAGCGCTGGCCCACGCCCTGCACCAGCAGGCGCATCGGTTTGCCAGGGATGGCAGCGAAGCCTTTCACCCGCAGGACGCCATGTTTGGCCACCGCCTCCTTCAGGGCGGTCAGCAGGCGCACCTCCTCGGCTTCCGGTAGTTCCACGTGGAACGAGTCGAATTCCTCGTGATCGTGGTCGTCGTCTTCATCGTCATGATGGGTGCGGCGGCTGTCGATGTGCAGTTCGGTTTCGCTATTCAGCCCCAGCAGCACGTCCAGCGGCAGTTCGCCGCCGTGCGCCTCGATCACCTTGACTGCTGACGGCAGCTCTTCGGCCACCTCGGCGCGCACGGCGGCCAGTGCCTCGGCGTCGAGCAGATCGGCCTTGTTGAGGATCACCAGGTCGGCGCTGGCCAGCTGGTCGGCGAACAGCTCGTGCAGCGGCGATTCGTGGTCGAGGTTGGGGTCGAGCTTGCGCTGCTCGTCCACCTGATCGGGGAAGGCGGCGAAGGTGCCGGCAATCACCGCCGGGCTGTCGACCACGGTGATCACCGCATCGACCGTGCAGGCGTTGCGGATTTCCGGCCAGTTGAAGGCCTGCACCAGCGGCTTGGGCAGCGCCAGGCCGCTGGTCTCGATGAGGATATGGTCGAGGTCGCCACGGCGCGCCACCAACTCGCGCATCACCGGGAAGAACTCCTCCTGCACGGTGCAGCACAGGCAACCGTTGGCCAGCTCGAAGACGCGGCCATTGGCTTCTTCTTCACTGCAGCCGATGGAGCACTGCTTGAGGATCTCGCCATCGATGCCCAGCTCGCCGAACTCGTTAACGATCACCGCGATACGGCGGCCGCCGGCATTGGCCAGCAGGTGGCGCAGCAGGGTGGTTTTGCCGGCACCGAGAAAACCGGTGACGATGGTGACAGGCAGTTTGGCGAGGGTTTTCATGAGGGGCCCCGTGGCATCGGTAAGTTCAGCGGACGGGTACGGGCAGGCGGGCACGCAGGGGCGTGCTGGCCGCGTCGGATCACCCCGTCCGAGCAAATGGCTGGTCAGTCGAGGCAGGTCTCCTGGCTCACGGTCTGCGCATTGCGCGTCCTTCACCTTCCCGCCTAACGGCAGTGGTGTATCGAAGGACTTAAGACCGTTCACAGTTGCGGGGGCAGCCAGGGCATCGACCCTGTTCCCTCTTAGCTCCCCGGCGGCTTGCCGGGAAGAACCTCGAAAGCGAGAAGGCTACGCAGGCCGCCGCTGGCGGTCAATCGCGGTTGACCGCTGACAGGTGCCATGATGAGCTACGTCACCCTCCGACACGAATACCGCTCATGACCGCCAACCACATCGCTCACACCGCCATCGCCAGCAGAGTGGTGGCCGGCCTGGGTTGTCGGCGCGGTTGTGCACAGGACGAGCTGCTCGCCCTGCTGACCCACAGCCTGGCCCAGCATGAGTTGACTGTGGATAACCTCGTTGGGCTGGCCAGCATCGCCCACAAGCACGACGAACCGGGGCTGCGTGAACTGGCCATGCACCTGAATCTGCAGCTGACACTCTTCACTCCCGAAGCGCTCACGCTCCACCAGCCGGAGAAAACCGGCAGTCCCCTCATCCGATCCGTAACGGGAAGCCCCGCTGTGGCTGAGCCCTGCGCCCTTGCCCTGGCCTCACGACTGGGCAAGACAGCCCGTCTGCTGGGCGAGAAAAACCGCACGGCCAACGCCACCTGCGCGTTGGCCACCTTCGATAGAGAACCCGCAGCATGACCGTCTATTTTATCGGCGCCGGCCCCGGCGACCCCGAGCTGATCACCGTCAAGGGTCAGCGCCTGATCCGTTCGTGCCCGGTCATTCTGTATGCCGGTTCGCTGGTACCAGAAGCGGTTCTTGCAGGTAATAGCGCCGAAAAGGTGGTCAATACCGCCGAACTTAACCTTGGCGAGATCATCGCACTGCTGCGTCAGGCGCACCAACGTGGCCAGGACGTGGCGCGCGTGCACTCCGGCGACCCATCGCTGTACGGCGCCATCGGCGAGCAGATTCGCGAGCTTCGTGCCCTCGATATTCCCTTCGAGATCATCCCCGGCGTCACCGCCACCGCCGCCTGCGCGGCGCTACTGGAAAGCGAGCTGACCCTGCCGGGCGTCGCCCAGACGGTGATCCTCACCCGCTACGGCACCACCTCGCCGATGCCCGAGGGTGAGCAACTGCATGACCTGGCCAGGCACCGCGCAACAATGGCCATCCACCTCGGCGTGCGCCATCTGCCGGCGATAGTCGGCGAACTGCTGCCGCACTACGGCGCCGACTGCCCCATCGCGGTTATCCACCGAGCGAGCTGGCCGGATCAGGACTGGGTACTGGGCACCCTGGCAGATATCGAAGAGAAGGTGGCCGCCAAGGACTTTCGCCGTACGGCGCTGATCCTCGTCGGGCGTGTGCTCGACGCGAGTGCTTTCGCCGAGTCGGCACTGTACGACGCTGCCCATCGGCATCTCTACCGTCCTGGGCGCGATTGACCTGGCGATAAACTGAAAAAATCGCTGAAAGCCTTGTATTCAGAGGCTTTCGATCACTTATCAACAAGAAAGTCGGGACGTTATCCCAGCCTACTGTGGATAGTCATTCGCTGAGGATCAGTTTTTGTACAACTGCCTGAAAGACCCATTATTAAAGGGCTGTAGCCAGGTATAACGAGGATATCCACAGGATGATCCACGCCAATTGTTAGCAACTGTGGATCAGAGCTGTACCTCGACCCGCTTGATACCCAATGCCCGCAACTCCACCATCAGCTCGTTCAGGCTGGAGAAGCTCTCCACCTGCTCGGCTTCGTCCACCAGAAAGAAGCTGCGCCCTGCGTCCTTCTTGAAGAATACGATCCATTCGGACGTATTGGCCGGGTTGACCATGACCTGGGTGTCGAACAGCACCCCTTCATCTGTCCTGCATTTCACATCTACGCGCTTCATTCTCTCTCCTCTACCAACATGACTCCATGCGACCCGCGCCCGAGCTGGGCCAGTCAGCGGATTTGCCGCCCAGTTTAAGGGATCGGAACACTTACCGGCGCTGGCGACGATCAGACTTAGCGGGCGCAAGATGAAATTCCCGGAAAAGCTCTATATGATTCATATACGAAACATATATGAGGAAGTTTCCATGGGCATCGTCAATATCGATGACGAACTGCACGACCAGATTCGCAGGGCTAGCGCCGTCTCGGGCCGCTCGATCAATGCACAGGCGGGTTTCTGGATTCGCATCGGCATGCTCTGCGAGATGAACCCGACGCTGAGCTTCAATGAGGTAATGGCCGCCGAGATGCGTGCCGCCGGCGTGGTGGTTCCGCCAAGAATGGCGGACGCCTCATGAGCAAGACACCGCAACAGATCGCCCTGATGGCGGAGTCCGGCAGGTTGCTCGCGTCCGTGTTCGGCTACCTGGATCGCCTGGATCTGCTCGGCATGTCGACCCTGCAAGTCAACGACCTTGTGGATAACTACATCGTGAATGAACTCAAGGCGCGCCCGGCGAGCAAGGGGCAGTATGGTTTCGCCTACGCCATGAATACGTCGCGCAACGAAGTGGTGTGCCATGGCGTCCCCAGCGCCGACGATATTCTGCGCGATGGCGATCTGGTGAATTTCGATATCACCCTGGAGAAGAACGGCTACATCGCCGATTCGAGCAAGACCTACCTGATCGGCGAGGTGTCGGATCAGGCTCGTCAGCTCGCCCAAGTGACCTATGAAGCGATGTGCAAAGGCATCGAAGCCGTCAAACCTGGCGCCCGACTCGGAGATATCGGTCATGCCATCGAACGCCATGCTCGTGCCCATCGCTACTCGGTGGTCAAAGAGTACTGCGGCCACGGCATCGGCCGGGAAATGCACGAACCACCCGAAGTGCTGCACTGGGGCAAAGCCGGCACCGGCCTGACGCTGCGCGAAGGCATGACCTTCACCATCGAACCCATGCTCAACCGGGGAACGGAGGATGTACGCACCCTGCGCGACGGCTGGACGGTGGTGACCCGCGATGGTCAGCTCTCAGCGCAATTCGAACATACCGTGGCGGTCACCCGCGACGGCGTTCGCGTGCTTACGCTGCGCCCCGAGGAGCTGCACCTGAGCAGGATTTCGGCGTGACAGAAACGCAAAAGCCCGTCCAGATGGACGGGCTTTTCTTCGTCAGCGGTCTTATTCGACCGTGACGCTCTTGGCCAGATTACGCGGCTGGTCGACGTCGGTGCCCTTGAGCACGGCAACGTAGTACGACAGCAGCTGCAGCGGCACGGTGTAGAGGATCGGCGCGAGCAGGTCGTGGATATGCGGCATGGCCACTACGTGGGTGCCCTCACCGTTGCTCATGCCGGCCTGCTGGTCGGCGAAGACGATCAACTCGCCGCCACGGGCGCGCACTTCCTGCAGGTTGGACTTGAGCTTTTCCAGCAGCTCATTGTTAGGCGCCACGGTGACCACCGGCATGTCGGCGTCGACCAGGGCCAACGGGCCGTGCTTGAGCTCGCCGGCCGGGTAGGCCTCGGCGTGGATGTAGGAGATTTCCTTGAGCTTGAGCGCGCCTTCCATGGCCACCGGGTACTGCGCGCCACGACCGAGGAACAGGCTGTGGTGCTTCTCGGCGAACAGTTCGGCGATCTTCTCCACGGTCTTGTCCATGGCCAGCGCTTCGCCCAGACGGGTCGGCAGGCGCCGCAACTCTTCCACCAGCTCGGCAGCCAGCGCCTTGTCCAGCGTGCCATGCACCTGGCCGAGGGCCAGGGTCAGCAGCATCAGGCCGACCAGCTGGGTGGTGAAGGCCTTGGTCGAGGCCACGCCGATTTCCGGGCCGGCCTGGGTCAGCAGGCACAGGTCGGACTCGCGCACCAGCGAGCTGGTGCCGACGTTACAGATCACCAGGCTGGCCAGATAGCCGCCCTGCCCCGGCGCCTTCTCCTTGGCGTTGCGCAGTGCGGCCAGGGTGTCGGCGGTTTCGCCAGACTGCGAGACGCTGACGAACAGGGTGTCCGACTGCACCACCACCTTGCGGTAGCGGAACTCGCTGGCCACTTCGACCTGACAGGGAATCCCGGCCAGTTCTTCCAGCCAGTACCGGGCGACCATGCCGGCGTGGTAGCTGGTGCCGCAGGCGACGATCTGTACGTTCTTGACCTTGGCGAACAGTTCGGCGGCCTGCGGGCCGAAGGCCTGCACCAGCACGTGGTCGCTGCCCAGTCGACTCTCCAGGGTGCGCTGCACCACCTTGGGCTGCTCGTGGATTTCCTTGAGCATGAAGTGGCGGTACTCGCCCTTGTCGGCGGCCTCTGCACCTTCGTGGTACTGCACGGCTTCGCGCTGCACCGGCTGACCGGCTGCGTCCCAGATCTGCACGCCGTCGCGACGGATTTCGGCGATATCGCCTTCTTCCAGGTACATGAAACGGTCGGTGACCTGGCGCAGGGCCAACTGGTCGGAGGCGAGGAAGTTTTCGCCAAGGCCCAGACCAATCACCAGCGGGCTACCGCTGCGCGCTGCGAGCAGGCGATCCGGCTGGCGGGCCGAGATCACCGCCAGGCCATAGGCACCATGCAGTTCCGGAATCGCGGCCTTGAGCGCGGCGCTGAGGTCGCCCAGCTGCTGCAGCTTGTGATCGAGCAGGTGGACGATGGTTTCGGTGTCGGTATCGGAGCTGAAGACATAGCCCAGGCCCTTGAGGCGCTCACGCAGCTCTTCGTGGTTCTCGATGATGCCGTTGTGCACCACCGCCAGCTCGTGCCCGGGCTCTTTACCAGAAAAATGCGGATGAGCGTTGCGCTCGCTCGGCGCACCGTGGGTGGCCCAACGGGTGTGGGCGATGCCCAGACGCCCGGCCAACGGCTCGGCCTGCAGCGCGGCCTGCAGTTCGCTGACCTTGCCAACGCGGCGGCGGCGATCCAGTGCACCCTGCTCGGTCAGCAGCGCCACACCGGCGCTGTCATAGCCGCGGTATTCCAGGCGCTTGAGGCCTTCCACCAGAACAGCGGTGATATTGCGCTCCGCGATGGCGCCTACGATTCCACACATGGTTGTCTCCTCAAGTTTCCAGCGGCGCGAGGATCAGCTGGATGCCGCGCGCGCGTATTTGTTCGGCCGCCTGGGCATCCAGGCGCTCGTCGGTGATCAGGGTATGCAGGCTGTTCCAGGGCAGTTCCAGATTGGGAATGCGCCGGCCAATCTTGTCGCTCTCGACCATGACGATGACTTCACGGGCCACCTCGGCCATCACTCGCGACAGACCGAGCAGCTCGTTGAAGGTGGTGGTGCCACGCTCCAGATCGATGCCGTCGGCACCAATGAACAGTTGGTCGAAGTCGTAGGAACGCAGCACCTGTTCGGCCACCTGGCCCTGGAAGGACTCCGAGTGTGGGTCCCAGGTGCCGCCGGTCATCAGCAGCACCGGCTCGTGTTCGAGTTCGCGCAGAGCATTGGCCACATTGAGCGAGTTGGTCATCACCACCAGACCGGGCTTGTGGCCGAGCTGCGGGATCATGGCAGCCGTGGTGGTGCCGCTATCGATGATGATGCGTGCGTGTTCGCGGATGCGCGCCACGCCGGCACGGGCAATCGCCTGCTTGTAGGGGGAAATGGGCTGCGTCGGCTCGCTGATCAGCTCCTGCGGCACCGGCACCGCGCCGCCATAACGACGCAGCAGCAGGCCGTTCTTTTCCAGGGCAGCGAGGTCCTTGCGAATGGTCACTTCGCTGGTGGCGAAGTGCTGGGCCAGGGCGTCCACGCTCACTTCGCCCTGCTCGGCGAGCAAGGCGAGGATGGTGTGGCGACGTTGCGGCGTGTTGCGCTTCGACATGCTTAAGTTTCGATTCGAAAGATAATGGCGCGAATCAAAACATATGATCGAAAAGCCCGCAAGCGTCCGTCGATCAGTTCAACGTCAGTTTGACCCCGAAGCCGACCAGGCACAGCCCGCCCAGTTTCTCCAATCCCCGCGCAATACGTGGGTTGGCGCGCATGCGCTCGGCGAGAAAGTGCGTCAGCAGCACGATCAGCAAGCCGTAGAAAAAGGTCAGCGCCATGATGGTCACGGCCATGAAACCGAAAGTAATCAGCCCCTGATGGCGCTGCGGATCGATGAACAGCGGAAAGAACGCCATGTAGAAAATGATGGCCTTGGGGTTGAAGACGGTGATCACCAGGGTTTGCCACAGGTATTGGCGCGGCTTGATGTCCAGCGTCGGCGCGGCCCCCGGCTTGGCCAGGATCATGCGCAGGCCGAGGTAGACCAGATAGCCGGCGCCAAGCCACTGCACCAGATGGAAGGCTGCCGGATAGGCCTTGAGTAGCGCGGCGACACCGGCCACCGCCAGCCACAGCAGTACCTGATCGCCGAGCATGATCCCCAGGGTAGAGGCCAATCCACCGCGAATCCCTCCCTTGCCGGTGGACAGGATCAGCGCCAGGTTACCTGGGCCAGGAATGGCCAGCAGGATGATGAAGGCCACCACGAAGGCGGCGTAATCCGTCACACCGAACATACAGGACTGCCTCCGGCAGGTTATCCACAGGCCTGGTCACCCAGGCTGGATCGGGTTCACTTCTTCGTCGGGCGCTTCCAGCCTTCTATATTGCGCTGCTTGGCCCGACCCACTGCCAGCGTATCCGCCGGCACATCGCTGGTCACCACAGAACCGGCGCCAGTCGTCGCACGGGCGCCCAGCGTAACTGGTGCGACCAGTGCACTGTTGGAGCCGATGAAGACGTCCTCGCCCATTACCGTGCGGAATTTGTTGGCACCGTCGTAGTTGCAGGTGATGGTGCCGGCACCGATATTCGTCCGCGCACCGATCTCGGCATCGCCCAGGTAGCTCAGATGGCCAGCCTTGGCACCTTCGCCCAGCACGGCGTTCTTCAGTTCGACGAAGTTACCCACATGGGCCTTGGCGCCCAGTTTGGTGCCAGGACGCAGACGCGCGAACGGACCACAGTCGGCGCCCTCGCCCATCTCGGCACCTTCCAGGTGGCTGTTGGCCTTGACGATGGCACCCCTGCGCAGCACCGAGTCCTTGATCACGCAGTTCGGACCGATCTGTACATCATCCTCGATCACTACCTTGCCTTCGAGGATGACGTTGATGTCGATGGTCACGTCGCGGCCAACGCTGACTTCGCCGCGTACATCGAAGCGATGCGGATCGCGCAGGGTGACGCCCTGGGCCATCAAGCGGCGGGCCAGGCGCTGCTGGTAATGGCATTCGAGCTGAGCCAGCTGGATGCGGTCGTTGGCACCGAGCACCTCCATCTCGTCGGCGGCGCGTTCGGTGGCCACCACTAGACCATCGGCCACGGCCATGGCGATCACGTCGGTCAGGTAGTACTCGCCCTGAGCGTTGCTGTTGGACAGACGCCCCAGCCAGTCGGCCAGGCGCTTGCCCGGTACGGCGAGGATGCCGGTGTTGCCTTCGCGGATCTGCCGCTGCGCCTCGCTGGCGTCCTTGTGCTCGACGATGGCCTGCACCACGCCAGCCTCATCGCGAACGATACGGCCGTAGCCGGCCGGGTCAGCCAGCTCGACGGTGAGCAGGCCCAACTGATCATCGCTGACCAGGGCCAGCAGGCGCTGCAGGGTGGCAGGTTCGATCAGCGGCACGTCGCCATAGAGAATCAGCACGCGCTCGGCACTGAGCTGCGGCAGAGCCTGGGCCACGGCGTGGCCGGTGCCGAGCTGCTCAGCCTGGATGACGAAATTCAGGTCGGCCGCGGCCAGGCGCTCACGCACCTTGTCAGCGCCATGACCGATCACCACCTGGATGCTCTGCGGCTGCAGGCTGCGCGCGGTGTCGATGACATGCCCGAGCATGGGTTTGTCGGCGACCGGGTGCAGCACCTTGGGCAAAGCGGAACGCATGCGCGTGCCCTGGCCAGCGGCAAGAATGACGATATCCAGACTCATAGAAAGCTCCTTGCTGGGCAAGATTTGGCCGCGGCCAGAGAGCCGCGCGAAGAAAGCGCTATTTTGCCAGAAACGCAAAGGGGCGACCTAAGTCGCCCCTTTGCGTGATACCGCGATACGCGATCAGCGACTGCGGCCGCCGAACTTCTTGCGCATCTCTTCGATGGTGCGCAGCTGGGCAGCAGCCTCGGCCAGGCGTGCCGAAGCACTGCCGTAGTCGAACTCGGTGCCCTTCTCGCTCAGCGCCTTCTCGGCCGCCTTGCGCGCTTCGATGGCAGCGGCTTCATCCAGGTCGCCGGCACGAACAGCGGTGTCGGCAAGAACCTTCACCATGCTCGGCTGAACTTCCAGGAAGCCACCGGAGATGTAGAACACCTCCTCGGTGCCACCCTGCTTGATCACTCGCACCGGACCCGGCTTGAGATCGGTCAGCAGCGGGGTGTGGCCCGGCAGGATACCCAGGTCACCGAGGTGACCGTGGGCGATGACCATTTCCACCAGCCCCGAGAACAGCTCTTCTTCCGCACTGACGATATCGCAGTGGACTGACATAGCCATAACAATGCCTCGGTTGAGAGGCCGGATCGGGCTGCTGCCCACTCCGGCCTGGACGCCCTCTAGAGGGCGCACCCGTTACTTACAGTTTCTTGGCTTTCTCGATGGCTTCGTCGATGCCGCCTACCATGTAGAACGCTTGTTCCGGCAGGTGGTCGTAGTCGCCTTTGAGAATGCCGCTGAAGCCGGCAATGGTGTCCTTCAGGGACACGTACTTGCCCGGGGCACCGGTGAAGACTTCAGCCACGAAGAACGGCTGGGACAGGAAGCGCTGGATCTTACGAGCGCGCGATACCAGCTGCTTGTCGTCTTCGGACAATTCGTCCATACCCAGGATCGCGATGATGTCCTTCAGCTCCTTGTAGCGCTGCAGAACATACTGAACACCACGAGCGGTCTCGTAGTGATCCTGGCCGATCACGTTCGGGTCCAGCTGACGGCTGGTGGAATCCAGCGGGTCAACGGCCGGGTAGATACCCAGGGAAGCGATGTCACGGGACAGAACGACGGTGGCGTCCAAGTGGGCGAAGGTGGTCGCCGGGCTCGGGTCGGTCAGGTCGTCCGCAGGTACGTAGACAGCCTGGATCGAGGTGATCGAGCCTTTCTTGGTGGAGGTAATACGCTCCTGCAGAACGCCCATCTCCTCGGCCAGGGTCGGCTGGTAACCTACTGCCGACGGCATACGGCCGAGCAGTGCGGATACTTCGGTACCGGCGAGGGTGTAACGGTAGATGTTGTCGACGAACAACAGAACGTCACGACCTTCGTCACGGAACTTCTCGGCCATGGTCAGGCCGGTCAGTGCTACGCGCAGACGGTTGCCTGGTGGCTCGTTCATCTGACCGTAGACCAGGGCTACCTTGTCGAGAACGTTGGAGTCCTTCATCTCGTGGTAGAAGTCG